>Ga0302252_1000534_pt1 | contig 31684 bp, 21 predicted proteins | sample AAG_RA_Leu_MG_FD_193511 | JGI IMG/M metagenome (GOLD analysis project Ga0302252, IMG submission 193511) | Enriched activated sludge microbial communities from anaerobic digester in WTTP, New Holstein, Wisconsin, United States - AAG_RA_Leu | ecosystem: Engineered > Bioreactor > Anaerobic >... | reverse complement strand
GGTTTCTCTAAACTGCCATTGATAAAGGTGACAAGACAGCGATGGTAGGTGCCGTGACTGTAGAATTTCTGGCAGGAGCAGTATTGGCATAACTCCGGTCTGTAAGAATCGAAAAAAAATGCCCTTCTTTAGTCCTGAAAACGCCCTGAGAAAATATGAGGCTCCTTGATTTAACCTGTTCAATGAGGGAGATCAGCAGTCTATCATTCATCCCACTGAAATTACTGATAATCTCATGAGATTCCTGTTAAAGATCTGTGGGAAATCCTTATGAAAATCTGGTGATGTTAAGCCGGCCGGAACAAAGCTGATGGGGCATGCCTTTCTGGAGACGACAGAGCTTTATGTGGCGACGAGCATGGAGAAGGCGAGGAAGGAGTATGAGGGGAGTCATGAGTTGATGGGGGAGCACGGTCGATGACTTCCTGTGAGGAAATGAAAAAGGAAGTTATTGTGCTAAAAGGCAGTTATGGTGAAATATGGCCAACGATATGATGCAGGAGGGCTAGCAGTCATCACTCCTTTGCGCCGTTCTTACGAAGGAGATCGGCTATGACTTTATTATTGCGATTCAATGCCCATTGTAAAGGTGTCCATCCCCAATTGTCTTTTATATTTAAATTGGCACCTTTTGAAATAAGAAATTCAGTCAATCCGACACTACCTTTTTCCGCTGCTAAATGGAGTAATGTCTTATTACTGCCACTCTTTGCATCAATGTCAGCTCCTTCAGAAAGGAGTAGCTCCATTATTTCTTTTGAAATTTCTGGACTTGTGGATGTATAGTAACATTCTCCACATAAAGGGATTTTTGAACTCTCAGATGGATAATAATACCCTTCACGCAAAAACATTTCATTTATTTTTCGATGGTTCTTGCGAATGGTTGGATTTTTTTTCAAAAAGTCTTGCATTTTCGGAATATCACAAACTTTAATAGCACTATCAATGTCATAAATCCTTGCTCCGTTTTTGTACATAAGAATTGCTGGTTGTCTATTGGCTAATTGTAAAGGAGTTATGCCTTCTTTATTTGCAGCATTGACATCAGCTCCTCTGGAAATAAGAAATTCGACTGATTCATAATCTCTAAGGGTGTGAAGTGGGGTCATGCCATCATCAGATTTTGCATTGATATCGGCGCCATTTGCTACAAGAAGCTTTACTATCTCTATAGATTTACCATAGTGCAGGGGAGCATAACCACGTTTATCTCGTGCATTAACATTTGCACCTCTGGAAATAAGTAGTTCTGCCGTTTTCTTAGATTCTACAAGATGTAAAGGGGTTTCACCGTCACGATATCTGTAATGTACTAGATTAGGATTGAATGTAAGTAATAAAGAAGCCCGCCAATCGTTATAGTAGATTTTTTCCTTAAAATATTGGGTATCACGAGAGAAACAATATATAGTGACAAAGACAGACATAATCAATAAAAAAATTATTGAGAAAAGAACGGGTTTTAAAAGATGCTTTTTAATATAAGTTATTTCTTTTTCCATGACGGAATTTTGTAAACATAAAATACAGAGCCTCGTTTTTACGAGGCTCTGTATTTCTATAAGTTATTTTATTCTTATTGTATCAGAAGCTCTAAAAAAATTACTTCCGGCACTACCGGTCACTGTCAGGGTTACTTCTCCGGATGAAATGCCTTTCGATTTGATATAGTCTATGAGAGCCCGGCGATCAAATTTTACCATCAACTTGCTATGATCACATATCGCGGCTGGATGGGATAAAGCAGGTATGCTGTTCTCCAGACGAAGAGAGGCTATGTCTATGTCCTGGACATTATAGCCGGTTGGTAAGCTGATATGAGCAGTGATATTGTTGCCATTACTATTTAAATTGAGTGTGGCAGGCTCCAATTCAAGACTTCCAATGATAAATTTATTGACAACCGGGATAGTGCCAGCAGTCTGAGAAAAATTGATGGAATACTCTATTACTTGACCAGGGGTGACAAAGCCATTGACAAGAACAGAAACCTCATCTGGATGATCGCTACCAATATCCAACCAATAATGACTGGAAGCATTTGTTCCAAAAACTTTTAAAATATAAACTCCTTCGATAGGTTTGTATACCCAAAGATTTTTCGCGCCACCTATAAGTTCACTTGTATTATCTATGGAAGTCCAAGGTTTACTAAAATATTGAGCGTCTGGTATATTTGTTTTGATTAGAACGTTTGATTTTGAGCCCGTGATTTTATTTCTTGTTGGGCTATAACCTATGTACCTACCCAAGGGATCTATTAGAGCATATTCTACGTTACCACCAGAATCTTCAGAACAGGAAATTCCCAAGCTTTTGAAGGGCCATATACCTGTAATTGGCTCAAACAAAGCTACTCCATCTATTTTAGTTTCGGAAGAGTTTTGTAAATAATCCTCTAGATATAAATTCTTAACTCCGATATTGGTGCTATCTTCATAGTATTTTTTGAACCCAGGATCGTTAAGAATATGTTTATCTTTTCCCATAGTTCCTTTAACTAAAACAAAATGGATTCCTGTTGGTTTTGCGGGATCCGGAAGTTTTATATTTACAATACAAGGGTGCCCATTTTCTAACTCAGACTTAACAATATTGGGATCATAGTCAGGAAAACTCTTATATTTTACATTAGTTACAAGCCCTATTTGTTTGCAACAAGATGGTATTGTTTTCCATATAATAGAGCCCTTATCCTCACCTTCTGTTGTTTTGTAGCCATTATTTTGAATCAAGGCATTATTTAGATTCAACGGATTGACGATGAGACCATCGAATAAGCGATTGTGATAAGCAATCAACATAGCAACTGAAGTGAGAGCGCAACCAACTTTGCCTATTGTATGATCAGCATCACCGACGGCAAAATGATCATAATTTGTATTGCCCCATCTGGAATCATCCTGATTATATGAGAACACTTCAAGAGGACGATGATCTACGCTCACTGTTGTATAACTCGTGGTATAGCTTTCAGTGCAACTAGCAGAGATCTCAATATTATAGGAACCTTTATATGTTATACCAGTGTATTCTGGCCGTATTATTTGACCTTGATCATTGAGCTTGAAAATATTGTCGGCGTCACCACAGGCATAATTTCCGTCATCTCTTAAACCATCCCATATTGCTCTGATAGATGCACTCGTTCCACCAGCCAAAGTCTTTATCGTGTTACCATCGTTATCTGTAATCTTAATTTCCCAATAAAGGTTTGTTGGTGTAAAGTCAGTGGCTTCTATGTCAGCAGTAATAGTGGTTATTTCGTCATACGGTTTAAATACAGCAGGTGAGACAAGAACATTTTTAATAGAAAGCTTTGAAATAGACTTAACAGTAACTTGTGCCACGAAATCATTATAGTCATTGTCGGTAAGGTCTTCACACCCGACATAATATACTCCTTCTCCTGAAGGAGTAAGCTGTATTTTACTGTCAGGAGGGGAAACTCCTGATTGAAACCAAAAAGCAAGGTTCTTGTCTTCTGAGAATGGGCCAACTGTCCGGGTTTGTCCAATAGCGTGATTGGTATCACCTGTAAGCGTCTTCTCTTCCGGCTGATATATTCCAAAGCTGCTTGTGGTACCTGCATCAGCGGAATAAGCCAGGATAGTGGCAGTGGTGCCTGCTTGCAATACAATAGGAGAGCTCTCTGCGCGGCCGCCTTTGGACGCATTCTCTTGTTTTGCTTTGTCAAGAACAGCCTGGGGCGTTTTGTTAGAAGACGGGGAAATGCCGTTATTGTAAGAAGTATCCCATGAGCTTCCGCCGCCTCCGCAGCCTGACAGAAAGATGATGAGACTGAGCACGAATATAAACGAGAAAAAGTGTGCTCCCTGAAAAATGAACCTTTGCATTACATACCACCTCCTTATAATGTAGGGGCACAGGGATGTTATTGCGGAGGTTTCTAAGAAGATGGCAGTAATTATGACTGATATGTTGGCCCCCCTATTTATACCATTTTGAAACATAAAAATCCTTTAATCATCAAAATATAAATATTACAATATCGTAATAACTTAACTACGTCTATTTTTCTCCTACTAAACATAGATGTCGCGAAAACAGTTGGCGATTCCTCCTCTTTTTTTCACTCTTTTGGGTGAAAATGTACGCCCATTTGGGTGTAATTCGTCTGTTTTGGGATATTTATCCACAGGTTTTCAATGACAGGAGGATGTATATCCTTATGGTTGTGGGAAAGACGATAGCAGGCGGGAAGAATGGTAAAGAAATAGACAACATGCTCCGGATCAAGAGATATTCCGGAGCAATGAAATCATTCTGTCAAACACTGTTTTACACGACAGCAGCGGGTGAACTGGCTCTGTTTTACGCACTTCTGAAAGCCCGGCTTCCGCCGGCCTGCTCATGCAGACTGAAGAGAATATTGCGGCAAGATCGCCTGCGCCCTTCCTTCGAAGCGCAATATCCGGTCTGCAGATATCGCACCATCCGCATGAAGCGCCGCGCATCTCTTCGCCAAAATACGACAGCAATTCACGCCTCCTGCATCCTTCTGATTCGGCGAACGCCACCATCGAGTCAAGCTCCTCGCACGCCACCCGGCGCATCATATCGCTGCCCATCTTTCCTATGAAGTAGCTGTGCCTCATTGTATCAGCCCTGCTGTAAAAGAGGACGCAAAGCGAAGGCTTCCCGTCCCTTCCTGCCCGGCCGGTCTCCTGGGCGTACCGCTCGAGGCTCCCAGGGAGATCCAGATGGAACACAAAGCGGATATCCGGCTTGTCTATTCCCATCCCGAAGGCCACTGTGGCGGCTATTACAGAGGCGGCGCCGCTGGTGAACTCATCCTGGCACTTCGACCTCTCGTCGGCTGTCAGGCCTCCGTGGTAACACAAGGCCTTTATGCCTTCCCTTCTAAGCAAATCAGCAGTTTCGGAGGCCTTCTTTCTAGTGGAGTAATAGATTATACCCTGCGCGGCCGGCCTGTTCTTCAGAAACGCCAGAATATGAGCGGCGCTGTCCTTTCCAGGGCGGATGGCGTAGAAGAGGTTCGGTCTGTCGAAAGGAGCGCGGACTATGACCGGATCTCTGAATCCTGTCTTCCCTATTATGTCCTTCTGCACCCTCATCGTCGCAGTTGCCGTGAAAGCGGCCAGGGGCACATGCGGAAATCGCTCCGGAATCCTGGAAAGGCCCAGATAGTCGGGTCTGAAATCATTCCCCCACTGGGAAATGCAGTGAGCCTCGTCTATGGCAAAGAGAGTTATCGGGAGGCCCTCCAGGTTGTCGAGAAAGCTCTCCAGCACCATCCTTTCAGGCGCCGCATACAGAAGGCTGATCCCGCCCCTTTTCAGACTGCGGTATATATCACGGCGCTCGGAACCGGTCATCGAGCTGTTGATGCAGGCCGAAGCGATTCCCCTCTTCCCTGCCGCCTCGACCTGGTCTCTCATGAGCGATATCAGAGGGCTTATTATTACTGAGATGCCTCCGGTCATCAGGGCAGGGAGCTGATAGCAGAGCGACTTGCCGCCTCCTGTGGGGAGAACGGCAAAGACATCCCGGCCTTCCAGGATCGCCGAGACTATCCGGGACTGGAGAGGGCGGAACGAATCGTGGCCAAACACGCCTCGCAGAAGGCCTTTCATATCAGGATATTTCAATGAAGCCGCCATTGTCACAAGACCTCGAATCATCTGTTTATTCAATGATACAGAAGACATGTTATCGGGGTGTTTCGGCAATGTTATAAAAGATGAGGGTTTTGTAAACAGTATGTTAAAACAGAAAAGGCCGGCAGCAATCTGTATCGCGTCATCAGGGATTGACGGCACCACCAGAAAGATGAAGTTCGATATTGAATCTCCTGGCTCTCACTTCCCGCCCCGGTTCGAAAAAGCATCTTGAGGCGGCAATTTTACCTCTTGCGCGGTTATAATGGTATTTTGCACCGAATCGTCATATAATCAAAACGGAAACTGGATGAAACGGATGGTGAGCCATGAACGCAATCAATCTAACCCAAAATATAGTAGCTGAAAGCCCCTGTGCTTTCAGCAATACCCGTGCTCTCAACAATACTTCAGTAACTGAAAGCTCCCGTGCTTTAAGTAATACTGCTCTCGACAGCGTCTCCATCTCAGGCGATAATAAATCGGCGGCAGGAAACGGCCTGGACAGCATCAATGGAAACGGTTCAGCCAATTCGGGAGCGCCTGTCAACGAAACCAATACCGCGGGACAGCTCGCCGAGACAGGAAGCCGGACAGCGCTGGCAGCGGCCTGCTCGACAAATCCGCCTCTGAACCTTCTGATACTCGGAGGAACAGGCTTCCTCGGACGCCACCTGGTGCAGGCAGCCCTCGACAGAGGGCACAACGTGACGCTGTTCAACCGCGGCCTCACAGGCCCGGACGCCTTCCCCGGAGTGGAAAACCTGGTCGGCGACAGAAAAGGCGATCTGAGCGCACTCAAGGGACGGACCTGGGACGCCGTAATCGACACCAGCGCCTGGCAGCCGGAAGACGTTACCGCCTCCGCGAAGCTGCTGGCTCCCAATGTGAAGCACTACACCTTCATCTCCAGCGCCTCGGTCTATATGGACTCGAGCGTTCCCGGAATGGATGAATCGGCGCCTGTTTATGAGAACGGGCAGATGCACTTCGGGCTCGGCAAGGCGCTCTGCGAGAAGGCCGCCGAATCGGAAATGCCCGGAAAGACTCTCGTCATCCGCCCAGGCCTGATCGTTGGACCTGGCGACAATTCGGACCGCTTCACCTACTGGGTCGAGCGGATGGATGCAGGCGGGGACGTGCTGATCCCTGACTGTCCCGACAGGAAAGTCCAGTTCATTGATGCGAGAGACCTGGCAAAGTGGACCATCAAAGCTGTTGAAGATAAACAGACAGGCGCATTCAATGCAGTCGGGCCTGATAAGGACCTGACGATGAAGGAAATCCTGGACGAGTGCCGCAATCAGGCAGGCAAGGAAAAGAGCCGCACGCACCCAGTAAACGAGAACTGGCTCCGGTACCACGGCGTGAACTACTATACAGATCTCCCCCTCTGGCTGCCTTACGACGAATCGCTGAGCAGCAGCAGGGCGCAGGAAGCCGGCCTGACATTCCGGCCGCTCTCCGAGACGATGAAGGACACCCTTGACTGGGCCAGAGGCCGGGTCGACGGGCCGCGCCAGGCGGGACTGGCTCCGGAAAGAGAAGGCCAGCTTCTGCGGGAATGGGGCAGAACAGGCAGAACCCGCTGAACAGGGCGAAAAAGGACATATACGCGAATATTAAAGAGGACAGGCGTTGCGTCTGTCCTCTTCATTTTCATCTCCGGGCAAAAGACGGGACGTTACTTTGTCCCCTTGCTCGCCTTGATCTTACTTATCAGGTTTTCAATCCTCTTGACCTTCGCCGGGTCGCTGACCTTCGCGAGCCCCCTGTTCAGGACATTGAGGGCCTCTTCAGAGTTGTTCCTGTCCTGATAGTATACGAGCGCCAGGTTTACATAGTATTCGCCTTCATCAGGCTTCAGCTCGACGGCCTTCTTCATCGCCTCAAGGGCATTGTCGAACTGCTTCATCTTCACATATGTCATGCCCAGCTCGCTGTAGTAGAACGAATCGGACGGGCTCAGCTCTATGGCCTTCTTGTACAGCGGCACGGCCTCGTCGAACTTCTTGAGCTCGTAGTAGACATAGGCAAGGCTCCCGTAGGCGAAGTCGAAGGAGGGATCCAGCTTGATGCATTTCTTGTACGCGGCGATTGCATCGTCATATTTGCCGTCCTGGAAGAGCTGCCTTCCCTTCTTGTACAGCTCGAGGACCTCGCCGGAGGCATTTGCCGCAACCAGCACGCTGCCCGAGTCGTGGGCCGGACAGGCCATCACACATGAATCCACTGCGGACAGTGAAATCAGAGTGAGGAGAATCACAGATACGAGAACAGAGCTTCTTATCATTCAACCACCCCTTTCGCTGTAATGCCTTCATTTTCTCCCTCATCCGCGATAAATCCTTTTCAGCAGAGAGGCCCGGGCCGGCAGAATGTGCCTGTCTTCATGCAGGTGCGCCGTTCCATGCCCATGACGGTAGCAGCCTGACTGCCGTTTCCTGCATGCCGGGATCCCATCCTGCCTCCCTGGCAGGCAGGGCAAGTTGTGCTCCCGAATATGACAGGATCATTGATGAGAACCACGAATTTCTCAAGTCATGTGAGACCTTCATCAAACTGGGCAGGAGCTGAAAAATATGACAGGGGAAGTTGTTGGCAGGAGGTATGAGCTCAAGAAGAAGCTGGGAAACGGGGAACTGGGCAGCACCTATCTTGCCTCAGATCCGGTGACCGGCCACGACGTTACGATAAAGATTGTCAACTCGCCGCGGATTGAAGACCCGGAGGTTTTTTCTAATTTCTACGATACGTTCCGCTCATATCTGGAGCTGAACGAAAGCGGCCTCTGCATAGTGAACGCCAGGGATTCAGGGCTCATCTCCTCCAGGGATGTCGATCTCACATCCCCGCTCACAGTTCCGCAGGTCCCCTTCGTCGTGTTCGACCATTTTCCAGGAGAGACGCTCACCAGATCGATAAGAAAGAGAGCTTACCCTGTCAAAGAGACAGTGCGAAGCTTCCTGAAGGCGCTCACAGCTCTCAAGGGGTTGCACAGGAAGAGCTTCGTGCACCGCGCGCTGAAGCCTGACAACATCCTCATCAATCACGATGAAGAGCTGCGTCTCCTCCACTTCGGCCTCCACCCGCTGAAATCCAATACGGGCCAGGCTCGTCCGGAAGCGGAGCTTTCGCTGCCTGCCGCCTTTTACATGAGCCCTGAGATAGCCATGGGAGGCCAGGGAGACCAGCGGAGCGATCTGTATTCAATGGGAATAATCCTTTACGAGCTTCTCTGCGGACGGGTCCCCTACCCGGCGCACGACGCCAGGGAGGCCCTGATGCGCCATATCAGCGCCGCACCTCCTTCCATCAGAAAGATGAACTCGAGCGTGTCGAAAAAGCTCGAGACTCTGGTCTTCACGCTCATCGAAAAGGACCCTTCAAACAGGTTCCCGTCGTGCTCCGAGGTGATCGACGCGCTGAAAAAGATGGAGGGTATAAAGGAAGAAGGCCTGCCCTGCAGGCGCGATGAATCAGGGCATCATACGAAGATCGCGCTCCACGTCCCTCTGGTCAGGCGCAGGGAGCTGGAAAGACACATAAAGTCCTACCTGACGGCCTCTGAGCTGGGAAAGCGCTTCATCATGCTGCTGAAGGGGCCGCAGGGAAGCGGGAAGAAAAGGATTATGGAAGAGGCCGGCGCTTTCGCGCGACTGATAGGTCTCGATTTCTACCACGAGCGGTGCAGAAAGTACGTCAAGCCCCCTTACGCGCCTTTCGTCCACTTCGTGAAAGAATACGTGGCATCGAAGGGGATAACAGTGGCGGATATAATGGGCTCTGACAGGGTGCTCCCGACAATCCTGGGAGAGAGGGGCTTCAGGGCCATCGAGACAGAAGACCCGAACAGGCCCTTCCTGAAAGAGCACCAGGTGCTCGAGAGCTTCCGCTCCTTCTTCAAGGGCATATCCACAGGGAATGTGGTAGTTCTCTTCCTGGAGGATCTGCAGTGGATAGACGAGAGCTCGATGCGCTTGCTCGCATACCTGGCTGAGCACAGGATCGAAGAGAGGCTCCTCATCTTCGCGACCTGGGCCGATGACGCAGGCCAGGCCGATCCGGGCTTCCAGGAGTTCAGGGAGAAGCTCATGTCCTTCCCGCAGGTATCCGAGATCTCTGTCGAGCCATTCGCGGCTGCCGAATGCGAGGCGCTCCTCAGGAACCTGACAGGCGCTGACATAATCCACAACGACTATATCGAGCGGTTCGCCAGAAAAGGGAAAGGCAACCCGCTATACCTTATAGAAGCGGTCAAAAAGCTGATATCCGACGAGAGGATCTTCTTCTCGGAGGATATGATGCTGACCGACATAGACGACATAGACAGGCTGCCTGAGTCACTGCACGAGCTGATCGTGCAGAGGATCATAAACCTCCCCGACGCGATGAGGGATCTGTACAAGATGGCCTCCACGTTCGGCAGGACATTCACCTTCCAGATACTGTGGGAGGCCATGGAAAGGCCGCCTGAGGAGAGCTTCAGAGAGCTTCTCGAGAGAGGCAGGAGGCTGGGCATACACTGCGAGGTCTGGCAGAACAGGGAGCTGCACTATATGTTCACGCACGACGTGATAAGAGAGGCGTTCAAAGACCTCATTCCCCAGCAGGATCGGAGGGAGCGCCACGCCCTGATCGGCAGGATCCTCGAAGAGATCTATTTCGACAACCAGATACCGCACCTGGAAAAGCTGGTGATGCACTTCTCGCAGGCCCGGATAGACGACAAGACGATAAATTACCTGATCAAGGCGGCAGACAAGAGCGCCCTGATGGGAGCCACGTTGAGAGGGATCGGCTTCTACGAGAAGGCGCTGGAGCTGATTGGAGGCCTCCAGGAGAAGGTGCAGGAGCGCTGGAAATGCTACAGGAATCTGGGCATCCTGTACCTGAGGATGGAAGACCACGAGAGCGCCCTCGAATATGAGCGCAAGGCCCTCGATGTCGCGGAGAAGAAGAACGACTTCTCGGCGGTCCAGGAATGCTTTTTCCTGCTGGGCGATATCTCGATGATCATCAGAGACTACAAGAAGGCGCTCGACTATATCAGAAGCGGCCTGTCATATGAGACGATGAAGGACACTGTATGGCGCTGCAAGCTCCTTTCGCGCATGGGGAAGCTGTCGATGCTCAACAACTACAAGGACAGGAGCTTCGACGACTCTCTTGACGACGTCAAGGAAGCCCTCAGAGTCGCGAGAGATCTCCGCAACGTCGACGCCACCATAGAGATCTCCGGAATACTCGCCGAGCTTTATATAGACCAGAACATGGTCGAAGAGGGCGAAAAGGCCCTGCTGAAGATCCTGAATTACAGAACGGATATCAACACAAGGATCGAATTTCTCGAGCGGCTCGGCAGGCTTTCAGTATTCCCCGGCAGTGACTACAGAAAGGCTTACGGATACTTCAAGGAAGCCCTTGATAAATCCCAGGAGCTGAACAACACGAAAAAAGTGGCTGTTTTCTCAGGCTTCATCGGAGAAATATACGCGATACTTGGCGACCCTGAAAAAGCCCTTCACTATCTGAAGCAGGCGCTTTCACTGCAGAAGGATAACGATGGAGAGGATGCGGCGCAGACCCACTCCTTCCTCGGCGACCTCTACTTCTACAAAGGCGGCTTCAAGAAGTCAAAGGAGCACATTGCAAAGGCCCGCAGGATCCTGAAAGGAAGAGAGCTCTCGCCTGTATACATAGAGACGGAGATCCGCCTGGGAGACATCGAGCTGATCTCAGGCAGCCCCGACCAGGCCCGCGCCCATTACGAGAAGGCGAAGAAAGCCTCGGAAGAGAGCGGATTCTTCAAAGGCACGTTCTTCTCGATCCTGGGCAACTCGGAAGTGTATCTGAGTGAAGGGAACATATACCAGGGCAGGGTATGCTTCGTGGAGGCCTCCAGAAAGAGCAACAGGGGGGAAAACAGGCTCGGAAGCGGGTACATGCTGATGCTGCAGGCCATCGGGCACCGCCTCGACGGGAACAGGGACACGGCGCTGACCCTGCTCGAGAATGCCGAGGATATCTTCGAAAGGATAGAGAGGCCCTACGAGCTGGGGAGGGTCAACCTGGAGAAGGCCAGGAGCTTCCTGCTCCTTGACAGCATGGAGAGCAGGGAGAGGGCTAAAGCGGCATTTCAGAAGGCTAAAGAGTGCTTCTCAAAGATGGAAAACGCCTTCATGATGACCGGGATCCAGGAAGAGTCCGAGAAGATTCGTGAAGAAAAGCGCAGAAAATAGGCTCAGATGATCCGTTTCTTCGAGTCCTGAGAGTGCGAGAGGTTCCTTATCTCCCTGGATATCGTGAAGATGGCGCAGTTCCCCTTCTCTCCAAGGTGGGATATCTCGTTCTTGTCATAGAGCATGCACTGCTCGCGTCTGCAGTCGTCTCTCAGAAAAGGACAGTACTTTATTTCGATATCGGACATTGTTGTTCTCCCTGCATGACTTGAGTATATCACTTCATCGAAAGCCCCTCTTTTTCCTTCTGAGATGCTGCGCTGTCTCAAAGGCGCATCGTCTCCATGCTTCGAGAGCCGGAAGGGGGTTCCTGGAGTCAGCGAGAAATCCTGATATGGAGGCGCGACGAGACTGCACATGAACACGGAAAAGATAAAGATAGAACTACAGCTCATACTCCCCTGCGCCATTGAATCGGAAGACAGATGCGCCGATAAGCTCATCGCGATGCTTCAGTCAAGGCGGGGCATTACAGAGACACACCTCGACCATAATCAGAGCGGCCTCTTCCTGTGCGTCCACTACGATCCGGTCTTTTTCGATCCCGAGAGCATAGAGAGAGCCATCGAAGAGACAGGGACGAAGATCAAATACAGATACCGCCACGCCATACTGAGGCTCGGACTGCTGGACTGCCCTGTCTGCGCCGAAGTGATCGAGCACTCGCTGAACAGGCTGAAAGGCGTCATGACAGCCTCCGTCAACTACGCGACAGAGATGCTCCGCGTCGATTACGATGCGGAGGCTGTTTCTCAGAAGCAGATCGAGGACAGGATCGCCCACCTGGGATACCAGGTCATAAGGGAGGAAGCACCCCGTCCATGGCACATGCGCCACAGGGAGCTGATAGCGTCTGTCGCCTGCGGATTTCTTCTCATCGCAGCGGCGCTGTCATCCTTTTTCCACCTCAACGCATGGCTCACCACTGGACTTTTCCTGCTGTCGTACCTGTCAGGCGCCTATTTTGCCACATGGGACACCATCAAGACTCTGAAGAAGGGCCGGTTCGACATCGAGTTCCTGATGGTCCTGGCCGCAGTCGGCGCCGCCGTGCTCAACAAATGGCACGAAGGAGCGCTTCTCCTGTTTCTATTCAGCCTCGGCCACTCTCTCGAGCACTACGCGATGGACAGGGCGCGGGAGAGCATAAAGGCGCTGGCTGAGGTTGCTCCGAAAACGGCGCAGATTGTGAGAGACGGATCTGAGAGCACGATCCAGATCTCCGAACTGCAGCGCGGCGATGTGATTCAGATAAAGCCCGGCGAGCGGATCGCCGCAGACGGAGTTGTCATAGAGGGGCGCTCGTCTGTAGACGAGTCTTCGATAACAGGCGAATCGATGCCGGTTGTCAAGGAGGCCGGCCAGCAGGTCTTTGCAGGCACGCTGAACGGCGAGGGGGTAATTTCTGTCGAGGTTACGAAGCTCCAGTCCGAGAGCACTCTCGCGAAGATTCTGCAGCTCATCAGGGAGGCGCAGGCTCAGAAATCACCTTCACAGCGCGCAAGCGAGAGCTTCGAGAAGTATTTCGTGCCTGTGATCCTGGCCTCAGTCGTTTTATCGGTTCTGATCCCAGTCATCATGGGCTCTGACATCCTCACGCCGCTCTACCGCGCTCTTGCGATGCTCGTGGCTGCATCACCATGCGCGCTGGCAATCGCCACTCCTTCAGCGGTGCTGGCCGGGATTGCCCGGGCCGCCAGGGACGGAGTTCTCATCAAGGGCGGGATACACCTCGAGAACCTGGGTAGGATCAAGGTCATAGCCTTCGACAAGACTGGAACGATCACTGAAGGGCGCCCTCACCTGGAAAGGGTCATCCCATGCGAGGGCTCGTCTGAGGAAGAGCTTCTCACGATCGCCGCGTCAGTCGAGAAGCAGAGCCGGCACCCGCTTGCGAAGCCCATCATAGAGGCTGCAGAAAAGAGGCAGTACTGCCTGCTCATCCCTGAGAGGACAGAGTCGATCACCGGCAGGGGAATGAAGTCGTATATCGGCAGCGAGCGCGTGGAGATAGGCAAAAGAGAGCTGTTCGAGCAGGATGGAGCGGCTCTCACACCATTCCTCGAGGAGGCTGTAAAGACTGCAGAGGCGGAAGGGTATACGACGGTGATCGTCAGAAAGGGCGGGCAGTTTCTCGGCGCGCTGGCAATGCGGGACAAGGTGCGGGAAGGCGCCGCCGGAGCGCTCGTAAGGCTGAAGGCTCTCGGCATCAGGAAGACTCTGATGATATCAGGCGACAGCCGCGCGGTAACCGCTCCAATCGCTGCGTCACTCGGCATCGATGACTTCAGGGCCGGGCTGATGCCTGAGGATAAGGTGAAGGCCGTCGATGATTACCTTGCCAACTTCACGAAGGTCGCGATGGTCGGCGACGGGGTAAACGACGCTCCTGCGATGGCGCATTCGTCAGTGGGAATAGCGATGGGGAGCGCAGGTTCGGACGTTGCGCTTGAAACTGCCGACGTGGCGCTGATGGCTGACAACCTTCAGAAGATTCCATTCGTGGTGGCGCTCGGGCGAAGGGTCAGCTCAGTCATTGTGCAGAATCTCATCATATCGTTTGGAGTGATGATAATCCTCGTGCTCTCGGTGATAACGAATCACATAGGCGTGAGCGGCGCAGTCGTGATCCACGAGGGGAGCACGCTCCTCGTCGTGCTGAACGCCCTTACAATCCTCAGATACCCATCTGAGGCGTGAGCATCTGCACGAACTGCCAGAGGTACCAGCATATAAACGCTGATATGCCGACAGCCAGTACCGAGACGATCACTATGAAGCCGATTCCCCACTTGTTCCATATCCCGGTGATCTCCCTGAACTGATCGAAATTCTCGAAATGGCGGTACCGCCAGGCGAGGTCGTCGCCCTTGATTCCAAGATAGATGGGGACTACCAGCGATGCGCAGGGGATGAAGCAGGTCGACAGAAACACCAGAATTCCGGCGAGCTGCATGCCGAAGCAGTACATCCAGATACCGTGAAATGCGCAGGCTCCCCAGTTCCAGCCGGACATCCTGGCCAGACAGGCGGGATCGTTCCCTGAAGGGAGTGGAGGCAGCGGCGGCAGGTATGAGGCCGGCGCCTGGGCCGGCATACTCTCAGGCTTCCCAGCCGGTGCAGCCGGCTTACCCGGCTCTGCGGAGTCATTGCCGGAATCTGCAAGAGGGACATCGTATGCTTCCCCAGTATACCTCCCTGCTGAACCATCTTCATTTTCAGGAACCATAGAGGCGATCCCACCTTTCAGATTCACTTCCTGTATCCGGGAGGAGAACCCTGTCAGCCCGGCATTCTCACATAGATGGAGATTTCACAGCCGCAAGCTTTTTCCTTTATATGATCTCACAATGATTTCGCGGCTTCCAGGTCTGTGCACAAAGGAGGATTTTGCACAGCCATGGTATAATATACTCGCAAGAGAGCACCCGGGCTCTCTTTTATGCCTCCCCGGCAAAAGATATAGAAACGACGACGATTGAGGAGTCGAGCAGTGGAGCGTCAGACAACTCCTGTTGAGCACCCTCTGAAGGCCATGAAAAATGGCGAGGACCTCCCTGAAATCCTGCTCAAGATAAAGAAGAGCTCATTCTACCCTGACACCCAGATGTCCCTGATCGTGAAAGCCTACCACTTCGGCAAGTCATACTACAGCGATACCCCTCACAAGTCGGGAGTTCCCCTGATCAGGCACTGCCTGGAGATTGTCAAAAAGCTGTGGGAGATAAAGTCTGACGCGCATCTGATAGCCACGGCCTTTCTTCACGATATTCTGAAGCACACCGATGTGTGGAAGCAGAACCTGATAGAGGAGTTCGGCGAAGACATAGCAGGGCTCGTTGAAGGGACGCAGATGTTTCACGTCCCTGAGACGCAGAGGCAGAGATATGCGGAAAACCTCGAGAAGCTGCTCACAGAGCTCTCCAAGGACCCCAGAATCGTCATCATCAGGCTCGTGCACCGCCTCGATGACCTGGAGAACTATGACTGGAGAAAGCGCGACGAGCGGAAGCAGCTGATCGAGGAGACGAGGGAGATATACATCCCCCTTGCCGACAAGCTGGGCATGCGCTCCATATCGAGCAAGCTGGAAGACCTGTGCTTCAAGCACACCAACAGGGACGTGTACGACATAATAGAAAAAAAGCTGGAGCAGACGAGGAAGGAAGACGAGAAATACCTCGAGCTCGTGTCGGCGGCGATAAAGAAGCTGCTATGGGAGTCGCAGATCCACGCAAGCGTGACAGGCAGGATAAAGAACATTTACGGGCTCTACCGGAAGATGGTATTGCAGAAGAAGCCGCTGGAAAAGCTGCTGGACAAGGTGGCAATGAGGATAATCGTGGACGACATCCCGACCTGCTACAGGGTCCTGGGGCTGATCCACACACATTTCGTCCACATTCCCGGCACGTTCGACGATTACATAAGCCTTCCGAAAGCAAATAACTACAGGAGCCTGCACACCTGCATATACCCTTTCCACGGCATAGCGCAGAAGCCCGTGGAGATACAGATCAGAACGCCTCTGATGCATGAGGTGGCGGAATACGGCATCGCCGCGCACTGGAAATACAAGGAGGAGATGCCCCATCCGCAGGACGAGCAGGAGCATCTCCGCTGGATCAAGAGCCTCGTGGGGCAGAAAAAGGAGTACAAGACTCCGAAGAGCTTCTACTCAGACCTGAAGCGAGGCATCACAGAGCAGTACATGTTCGTCTTCGACGAGAGGGCGAAAGTGACATATCTGCCCAAGGACTCGACGCCCCTCGACTTTGCGAGGCGCAGAGGGATGAACATAGATCAGAAGAGGGACAAGATAAAGATCAACGGCAAGCCAGCCAAGTGGAACAACAAGCTGTCGCACGGCGACATAATAGAGGTCGTCCGCGACGAGACCCAGCCGCTCTGAAGAATCCCGCCGCATCCGGGCTCATCCGCTCCGAGGACTTTCATTTCCCTTCAGCGTCTCCATGCACCGGAGGGATCAGCCGCTCCGAGGGTTCTCCTTTTCATTGAGCGCCTCCAGCAGGGCCAGTACAGTCCTGTTGGAAGGGATGTCCGACATTGATTTTCCCCTGTGAGCGAATATGACGACGCCCTTTCTGTCTATCAAAAAGAGAGCCGGCATCCTTCCCAGCTTCAGCAGATGAACCTCCTGGCCGTAGAGGTCCGCCACCCTGTGCTCAGGATCCGGGCATCCTGGAAAAGGCATCCGCTCCCTCACCCAGAAAGCTTTGAACTCGTCTGGCTTCTCAGGGCCGATAACGACAATCTCCGAGCCGATATCGCGGAACTTCCCGTGATCGAGGCGCAACTGCGCCATGTGCCTGCGGCAGAAAGGTCATATGAAACCCCTGTTGAAGACGAGTACGACATGCAACCTCTCCCTGTAATCAGAAAGTCGTATCTCATTCCCTGTGGCGTCATCAATCACGAAATCAGGCGCATCAGATCCGGCCTCAGGTCCCATAGCTCCCTCCCGGGGACAGACTCTTTTATTAACAATTCCACAAAAACGGCGCAAAGTCATCTACCAATAAAAAATAGTGACAGACTCCTTTATTAACAAACTCTTTTATTACAAGATAAAAGCGATTGTTTGCAGAAAAGCATGCCAGAACTGCCATAGCCCCTGACTCTTTAATGTGCTATTCAATATCTCTTCCAATCTCACCATTCTCCCCATCTCCCCTGTTTTATTTCAATCTGCATGAAAATGGGAGTGCTCCCGATCCGGAAGAGGTAAAGACTGTCGGCGTTTCAGTCATTTGATGACTGCAGAATTTTCTGGCGCAATATATTAACAAGATATCAATGGCCTGATGCAGAGTTCAGTGATATAATAATACTCAACGGCGCAGCTCACACCGTTCTGGAATCCAGCCGCGGCTTTCAGAATGCAGGCACATGAGCGGGCCGTTATGAACGCTCAATCAGGCAGGTTCCGGAGGAGGGAGAGGGAGATGGACACAGGCGCAATCCGTACCCATACAGGAATTGAGACTCAGAGATCAGACAGGACCGCGAAGGCCACCGGCGCGTTGCCGGAGAAGGAATCCATGCATTTCGTGCAAGAAACCCTCGAAAGGGCAGAGCCCGAAACCTCACCCGTCATAAACTCCAGAGAGGCAGCGGCCATGGCTGCACAGCCGGCATCTGCCAAAGCCCTCATCATACAGAGCCTGATTGCAGATTCGGTTCAGGGCGGGCAGAGAGAGGCGCTTGCCAGGGCATTCTCCAACGCCGATGAAGAAAAACTACAGAAAGTGGCAGAATTCGGCACGAAGATCTCCGTTGATAGCGCCCTGCCTATGGGGAGAGGCGGCTACAACACATATACGAGAAATGTCTCAATCTCAGACAAGGATTTTGCCGACGAAGAGCTGCTCGGGCACAACGTAAACCATGAAGTGATGGGCCACGCATATCTCGCAGCGAAGGAGTTCATGAACGAAGACCGCGGTATAAGGCGCGGGAAGATGCTGCTGGACAACCTGCTCGTCCTCCTCCTGGGAACTGACGGAATAAAGAAAGATGTGAGGGGAGTCAAGGAAATATTCAGAGACTACTGCGACAGGGTGACTGTCGACAAGGCCTCAGCCATAAAGGACGCCATCACCGCGATCCTCACCTGCCCAGACGAAAAGATATCCGGCGATGCAGTGATAAACTCGATCCACCAGTCAAGCATGATGTCACAATATATTAAGTTCAGCGATGAGACGAGGAGCGCGGCATATACGAAGGAGCAGGCGATAAACCTTCTCGGGAACATCGCGGTGAAGGCCATGGGAATCGGCGATCTGGGAATATCCAGGAGCAGGGATGGAAAGATGGAGATTTCCTTCACCGATCTTTCTGAAAAAGCCTACGGCATCCTTATGAAAAGCCCAGTCGCGATGGCGGCCCTCGGGCTCACTCTCGGGATTGCAGGCGCCGTCACGACAGGAGCGCTCGGCGCAGGGATAATCGCCACAGCCGCAGTCGGCCTCCTTCCCGCCCCACTCTTTTACGGCGCGGGAAAGGCGATCAAAAACATCTACACGAAGGGGAGCCCGCGCAGGAAAGAAAGGGAGATAGAGCTGGACGGCTTCACCGCGAGGATCGTCAAGAAGAGAAACAGATACACGGTGACGCTGCCTGCAGAGGCAAAGCAGAACGACTATCAGTGGAGCCCCTGGGGCTTCATGTCCAGGAACAAGGAGGACTACCTCGCCGATGCGATGGCGCGCATCAGCAGATCGCCTGAATCCCGAAGGAAGATGAAAGAGGCCGATCCTGCGCTCTTCGATTACATGGCTGAAAGAGGAAACACCTCACCGGGTTAGGTCAGGCCGCTTTAGCGCTACTGCTCTTCTCCGATTTTCACTGTGAGCCCCCGCTCATCGGATTTCTCCCCGTTCTTCATAATGTCGAACTTCAGCTCCGCGCTGGCGCCGTTTGGAATATACGGGACATCGACCTTGAATATGTAGACCTTTTTGCCTTCATTGTCTTCCGTGGTGATCTTCGTTCCGTTCATGCCGTTGGCCGGAACGAATTTGCGCGAAGTGGGAGAAAGCTGCACATCGAGCTGCTCGTCGCCGCCCACGTCGAACTCTATCCCGATGTAGCCGTCGCTCTTGCTGCACCGGACGCTGCTGCGGCTGTCGGCGTCGAAAATTCTATTGCTGTCCTTCAATGAGCCGTATAGCTTCTGCCAGTCCCCGTCAAAGGATCTGATACTGCCGGTTCCCTTGCTGCCTATGCTCTCCATTAAAATCCCCCCCTGATACAGTCTGCGACCCTATTATTGTATGACGTAGCCGGAATGCTGTCAAGATGAAGTCAGGCTCCTTTTGTTACAAAATTGTTAATATAAGAGTCTGTCCCTGTTTTTGGATCAGGCGGGGTACCGGATTGTCACATCAGAAAGGGAGAAAATGATGATAGAAACAAGATGGGAGAGACACGAACATGGATATGGTAGGGAAAAAGCTCAGACGCTACATGTGGGACAAGACCTGGGAAAAGCCCGTAGACGGGAATGGCACCAGGGTGATGATAGAGAAGTGCCTCGACATCATCGATCACTCTTCCGATCTCGCGGAAGCTCAGTATCTCTCCCAGAGATGCATTGAAAAGATAGTCGGCTACTCTACGGATCAGTCGATGAATAAGGCAGCGCAGACTGCAGATTCCGGGAGCTTCCCAGTCCTGGAAGGCGGGCTGGGCATCTTGCCGACAGTATCTGCCACTATTAAAAAAAGGGCTTTTTCTCCGATATAATGTACGGAAGTATGCAGGGGGGACCTACATGGGGCTCAGGGTCATTTCAGCAACGGAAGCGGGGAAACAGAAAGCGGTATTGTTCAGGCTTTCAGTTCCCTCTCAGAGGTTCATGCCTGTCGTCTATGTCCTGCTGTTCGCCGTACTGTCCATGATAGGCATTGTATTCATCCACTTCTATGCGCGGTTCTTCGACGCGGGCTCGCTGGAAGGCTCTTCTGATCTAATCGCCTTTATTGTATTCATCACAGTCATTATCATCTCATGGAAAGGCTACCAGATACTGGCAAAGGGCCGGGATTGACAAAGCCTGCCGTCCGGATTCATGATTTGCTATCTTGCCACAATGAGACAGTACCAGTCTGCCCTCTTCTTTTAACCCGATGATGTCACTTGCCCCCTTAAAAGCGCAACATACCATAAAAAAATAACTTCTCACACCATAGATATTTCATTACGAGAAGCACTCCAGTAATATACAAGCATAAATACTTTTTAAAACTTTTTAACAAACGAGATTAAATTTTTATAAATATTAAAAAACTGTATAATATATTTGATTGATAAAATATAATATAAAATAGTGAGGTGCAATTATGATTTCAATTAACTACAATCGAGATGATATCGAATCAAGAAGGCTGATTAATAGTTCTTGCGCAACCACTAAGGACGTGAAAGACGACAATTCAGGGGGAATCTACGATCGGATCACCGACTGCATGGGCGCGCTGGTTGGCACTGCCACCGGAGCGGCGAGCATACCTCTTCACCTTTTCCCGGGAGCAGTAAAAGGTCTCAACGAGGCGTTATCGTCACAAAAAGGGGAGAAAAGCGAAGCGGCATTTCATAATGCGCTCATCGTTCAGAATCTGCTGCTTGGAGCAGGTGCAGGTATGGCAGGCGGCGGCCTTCCGGGAAGCATAGGCGGAGCGATGTCATCATCAGCCCTGACCTGGCTTCTCGAAAAGAAAGCTGAAAAAACAAAAGCTTATGAAACAATGATTGAGACAATCGAAAACAAGGTGGACCGGGTGGTGAGCGAACATCCTCCGAAAAATGCGCCGGCTGTGATCGGAAATGCCACAGAAGGTGCGCTGATAGGAGCCTGGGAAGCCGGCAGGACAGGCGCCCGCATCGGCTATCAGATTGGTTTCGATGCGACGAAATCGGTTGGCAGAGGAGTCAAATGGGCAGCTGAAAAGGTTGGGCACGCCGCAGAGAGAACCGTGGGAGATGCCGTCACCGGCCTGGCAGGCGGAATTTATGAGGCAGGAAAGGGAATCATCGGCGATGCATTCAATGCAGGCGCTGGTCCCGCGGAGATAAGGAATCCTGAGAGAAAAGGCCTCAGGAGACTGGTCGGGGCTATTGTCGGCGCCCCTCTTGGCGTAATCAGCCTGGCTGTAAATACAGTCAGCGGATCCCTTTCCGGCGCTATTACCGGCCTTACGCACGAAGGAACCGGGCTCAACGGATTTCTGCAGAAAGCCTGCACAGTGATCGGCGAAACAGTTGTGGGCGGAGCCGCAGGCACGGCTGTCGGAGGACCTGCCGGCGCTCTCATCGGAGGAATGGGCGGAATGCTTCATGCAGTCCTGACGAATCGTTCAGATGCATCGGAAAAGATTGTCGCCAGAACGGATGAAAAGGTGCTGAAAGCCGTAGGAGACAATGATCCTGAAGCGTATTTCATCAAAAGAACTGTCAAGGATTCCATCGAGGGGAGCATCACCGGAGGAGCATACGGCGCGGCCGAGGGATTCAGGAAGGGTGTAGACAGCGGCGCCGGTATCGTTTCAGGACTCGTGGAGGGAGTGAAGGGCTTCACAGGTTCTGTTGCAGGAGCTTATGAGCAGGAGATTCCCGCAGATAAATCTGAAACAACTGAAAAGGTAGGCTTTTTCAGGACCCTCGCGTCTCTTCCTGTCAACATGCTCAAGGTTGCCGCCGGTACTGTTGCCGGAACCTTCGACTCGGCCCTGTCGATGGTAGATGGCGCAGTGCAGGGAGTTTCCATAGCGCTGAAAGATAAGGTGAAGGCAAGCGCCGGATATCATGAGTTAGTTCTCAGCGCCGGCTCAGTCCTGATTGCCGGTGCAGCAGGACTTGCGATAGGAGGAACGCTTCTCCCTGCGGTGGCTGGAAGCGCAGTGGCTCTGTGCGGGGCGGGGCTGATTCATAAGCTTAACAAAAAGACGGGAGCGTCTGAGAGAGCTGCTGAAGGAATAACTAGGGCAGTCCTTCATGCACAGCAGGACAATTCATATCTGAATAAATCATGTGAGAAGAAGAACATTTACGAAACTTTCAGAGACGGGGTGGAAGGTGCAGCGACAGGCGCCGGCGCCGGCGTCCGTGAGGGCTTCAGAGAAGGCTACAGCATCGGATCAGGCTTTGTAAATGGCGTCATAGAAACGATAAAGGATTGTGGAAGCCGGCTTATTTATCAAGCCTGATGAAGAAGGCCTGCATCGGGGCAATCAACCGTTGGTACGGTTAATCCTGATAGAGGGAATGGATATTCCCTCTTTTTTTTTGAAATGGTGACAGTCGGACTGGCGGCAGATAATGCTGAATTGACGTAACCGTTCAGGCTGGTGTAAGAAGGGGGATACGGGGAGGTTGAGAGAGGGAGACGAGAAAAGAGAATGTGGATGAATGATGGGCAGTTGTTTTCCCACGATGCACATCTACTCTGAGCTCGGCCGGCTTCGGAGCCGCCATTGACGGCAAAAGCAGAAGGATTCAGTGAACTGTAAGGACTGGGCTTAAAAGGGCGCTGCCGGGCTATGACGCGGTCTTTTTGCGCTTGAGCATAACGTCGTCGATAATGAGCATGTCATCGGTCAGCTCCATCTGCGGGCGCTCATGCTCGGCTTCGGGCTTCTGAGGCTCAGGGCGGGCATGCTCGGCCAGCGGGCCCTTTGGATCGAGGTATTTCTCCAGGGCCTCATAGGGAATCTTGACATCTCTCATGCCATCTGCATAGCAGTTGACCTGGTACTGGCCGAAATGTACCAGCAGGCCTTCTTCTGTCAGGTTGAAAGAGTTGAAGTTCTCCTCTTTAGGGCCGGCGCCGCTTTTGAGCCACTCTTCATCGTAGCTCGATGTGTCATTGTTCCACTGCTTCTTCAGATCTTCGATGCAGTAATCGGAGATGGCGGTTAGAACCTCTTTCCACCTGTTCTTTCGCTCGCCCGCGTGGTCTATGAAGAGGCGGGCATCGCTTATCGAGGCGTCTTCAAGATTGAAGAGATCCCTGAATGAGATGTTGCACCCTGTTTTGACATCGAAGTTGTAAGTGGCTATCCCGCAGCTTCCGTGAGCGCCGCCTTCATAGGTGTAAATGGTGGAATCAATGCTCAGAATCCGGTCGTTGTTCGTCACTTCTTTCATGCTGATGCTCAGCTCATTGGCGGGCATGTCCTTTTCCGGTGGATTGCCTGCATAGTTTCTCTCAAAGCCGGACACAATTGAGCTCACATCACTCTCGAGATGCGTGTTGATGAACTTGCGGGCTTCCGCGCCTGGGCCTTCACTGACCTGGATATAGGAGGCTTCAACTGTGTAGCCTTCGCCGGCTTTTTTGATTTCAACAGGCGTGAGCTTCGAGTAATCCTGCGAAATCGCGCCTGCCGAGGGAGCTACGGAGGCTGCAGGAGCACTCGACGAAGCGCTCTGGGCATCATTCACAAAGCTGCCGGCACCTGCCCCACTTCCGGAACTTATGAAGGTATCGGCGGGCACTGGCCTGTTTTCTGCAGTGATACCAGATGAGAGAGAGGCGGCAGGATTGAGGGCCTGCGCTGCCAGATTTCTGTATGCTGTTGTAATCGCGTTCATCTCTGTTGCCTCCTCAGTATTCCAGACTGCATTCCGCCTGTTTCGGCTCCCATATTACAGCATATAGGAAAAGAGGGTCTCTCACAAGCCATCAGTTACAAGAGGCAGCAAAAAGCCGACATGTGGCAAAAACGGGCGATAAGATACAGGCCCTGCTGCAGCGCAATTATTCTCCATTGAATATCCAGTTTGTAATGCTGCAATTACACATGCCCCGGGTATGAATGCCAAAGCTGAAGGGTTTTCCTGCTTCCGGAAAGAATTCAGCTACTGCACAGGAAACTGTGCCCATCCGGGAGCCGGCGCCGGATGCAGAAGGGTGCTCAAAGCAGGGAATCCATGATGGTAAAAGGCTCGCGCCTGCCAGAAAAAAAAGAGGCAATCTTCCCAGTTGCGGCCATCGGGGCATCAGCCGGAGGGCTGAAGGCGCTCACCACATTTTTTGAGCACGTTCCGGAAGACATCGGGATAGCCTTCATAGTGGTACAGCATCTCTCTCCGACCCATAAAAGCATGATGGGAGAGCTGCTGAAAAGGCACACAGCCCTCGATGTAGTACCTGTCGAGGAAGGGATGAGCATCCGGAAGAATACGGTATATCTCAGCCCTGCCGACAAAAACCTGTCCATCTCCCGCGGGATCTTTCACCTGACTCCCCACAAGAAGCCGCGGGGGCTGAACTTCCCAATAGATTCCTTCCTCCGCTCGCTCGCAGAAGAGAGGGCCGACCAGGCCATCTGCGTGCTGCTCTCCGGAAGCGGCACCGACGGCATTCAGGGGCTCGAGGCCATCAAAGGGGCCGGTGGCATGACCGCAGTCCAGGACGAGCAGCAGGCCGACTACGGCGAGATGCCTCACCGCGCAATAGAAACAGGCCTGGTGGATCTGGTGCTCCCTGCAGAGGAGATGGGAGCCGAGCTGATGCGGTATATGGAGAATCTTCACGCCGGCAGGCAGAAGAGAGACTCCGGCTCAGACAGGGAAGCAGGTATCTATACCAGAAAGATACTGCTGCTGCTCCGCTCTTCAAAGAGGCACGACTTCACTCATTACAAGCAGAGCACAATACGGCGCAGGATAGAGCGCAGGATGGTGCTCCACAAGATAGACGGCATCGCCGATTACTACAGTTATCTTCAGCAGAACTCACATGAGGAAGAGGCGCTCTTCAAAGAACTGCTGATAGGCGTCACCAGCTTCTTCAGGGACCAGAGAGCCTTTCAGACTATGAAAGAGCAGATAATCCCTTCGCTGCTGAAAAAAAAGAAAGGCAGCGGCTCACTCCGAATTTGGATTCCCGGCTGCGCTACAGGCGAAGAGGCCTATTCCATAGCCATCCTGGTCGCCGAAGAGATGAACGCTCTAGGAAGACAGTTCGATGTCAAGATATTCGCCACCGATATTGACGGCAGAGCGATAGAAAAGGCCAGGAAGGGAATATTTCCGGACAGCATCGCCGCAGACATCAGCCCCGAAAGGCTGAAGCAGTGCTTCTGGAAAGGCAACGGCACCTACAGGATAAAGGAGGACATCAGGGACACGATCATCTTCTCGATCCAGGACCTGGTCACCGATCCCCCTTTCACGAGACTCGATCTGATAAGCTGCAGGAACGTGCTCATCTACATGGACGGAGAGCTCCAGAAAAAAGTGCTCCCTCTCTTCCATTACGCCCTCAAGGAAGACGGCTACCTCTTCCTGGGCAGTTCGGAGAGCACGGGACAGTGCTCAGATCTCTTCAGGCCTGTGCAGGCAAAGTCCAGGATCTTCCTGCGAAAGGATGCAGTGCCGAAGCGCGAGCTCGACTACCCTCCCCTGAGGCCGAAAGAGCCCGAATTTCAGAGCTATGCCCCTGAGATGAGAAATGACAGAAACAGGGAACTGAGCCTCAGAGAGATGATGGAAAGCGCTCTCCTCGAACACTTCTCGGCGCCTTCAGTGCTCATCAACGAAAGGTGCGAAGCCCTATACTTCCACGGCGCCACTGAGCGCTATCTCACGCCTTCCAGAGGCGAGGCCAGCCTCAATATCCTGAAGATGTGCCGCGAGGATCTCCGGCCCAGGCTGAGTATCCTGCTGCACCGGATTGTGAAAGAGAAGGTCAGCGCCGGCATTGAAGGTATGAATGTCACTCTCGACGGGGAGAGCGCGGTGGTGGATGTCAAGGTAAAGCCGCTCCATAGTACCTCTTCGAAACTGTTTGTCGTAGCCTTCGAGGAAAGGAAGAGCTCCACAGCTCCTCTGCTGGATGACACCGCACCGGGAGACGGTAAAGAGAGGGCCACGATGCTCGAAAAGGAGCTGCTCATAGCCAGAGAGCATCTCCAGAGCGTCAACGAGGAACTGGAAGCCACCAACGAAGAGCTCAAATCGACCAACGAGGAGCTCCAGTCCACAAACGAGGAACTGCTTAGCACCAACGACGAGCTGGAGACAGCTAAGGAAGAGCTTCAGAGCACCAATGAAGAGCTCATCACGGTCAATTCAGAGCTCCAGTCGAAAGTGGACGAACTGACAAGCGCCAACAACGATATCGGCAACCTGCTGGCCGGCATCGAAATACCGATACTTTACCTGGACACGGATCTCAGGATCAAGCATTTCACACCGGCAGCGACAAAACTTTTCGATATAACTCCTCAGGACCCGGGGAGATATCTTCGCAGCATCGCAACCGGACTCGCCATTCACGGCATTGACGAGGAAGCCGAGAAGGTGCTGATCAGCCAGCGTGATGCGACACAGGAAGTCTCCACTGTCGACGGCCTGTTATTCATCATGCGAATCGTCCCCTGCCGGACCGCCGGAAACACCATTGAAGGCGTCATCATAACTTTCATCGACATCACAGAGCACAAGCGCCTGGAGGAAGGGCTGATCAATGCCAGAAATGAAGCCGAAGAAAGCGGGCGGAGGAAGACCGAGTTACTCGACAAACTGAACGAGGCTCAGCAGATCACCAGGATCGGGAGCTGGGACTGGGATATAAAGAAAAATGCCGTATGGTGGTCTGACGAGACTTACAGGATTTTCGGCGTCACACCTCAGCAATATGTGCCCAGCGTCGGGAGCAATGAGGAGTTTTTCCACCCTGACGATCGGGATCGTTTCAGGAAGGCCTTTCAGCGCTCCATCGACACCGGTGAGCCGCTGAACATTTCGCTCAGAATCATTCTCAGGGACGGAACGCAGAAATACACATCGGCTCAGGCAAGAGTATGCTATGACAACAGCGGGGCGCCGGAGCGCTACATGGGAACCATCATGGATATCACCGATCGCGTGATGATGGAACAGGAGCAGGGAGAACTGCGCCACCAGTTCTATCAGGCTCAGAAGATGGAAGCCATCGGCACTCTGGCGGGAGGCATCGCCCACGATTTCAACAACCTTCTCGGAGGGATCATGTCAGGGCTCTCATTACTGGAAGTGCAGAGCGCCCTGGCTCCCGAGCACAGAGGCTACCTCAGGGAGATGGAGAAGCTGTGCAGGCGGGGTTCGGATCTGACAAAACAGCTACTCGGATTTGCGCGGAAGGGGAAGTACGATGTAAGGCCGGTCAATCTCAATGCCACCATAGAGAGAATCGCCGCAATGTTCGGCCGAACCCGCAAGGACATAATGATACATACCGGGCTCTGCCAGGAAGATCCGGCCATAATGGCCGATGAAACGCAGATCGAGCAGGTGATCCTGAATCTGCTGGTCAATGCAGGCCAGGCCATGCCCCAAGGCGGAGATATTACGATCGCCACAAAAAGAAGAAGTCTTTCCACTGCAGATATCGCCTCCCACGGCTCTGAGCCGGGCCGGTATGTCGTGCTGACCGTTGAAGACAATGGTATCGGCATGAGCCCAGAGATCCGCGACCGGATATTCGAGCCCTTCTTCACGACGAAGGAGACCGGCCGTGGCTCGGGGCTGGGTCTGGCATCGGCTTTCGGCATCGTGAAGAGCCATGGAGGCTTCATAGCCGTGGAGAGTACACCAGGAAAGGGCTCGCTGTTTACCGTCTTTCTCCCCGAATCAGAGAGTGAGCCGGCAAGAGAGGAGAGCGAGCCTGAAGTCAAGCCGAGACGCGGCAGAGAGACCATACTGATAGTGGACGACGAGGAACAGATTGTGAAAACGAGCTGCCGCCTGCTCGCAACGCTGGGATACGAGGTTCTGACAGCCTGCAGCGGCATGGAGGCCACGGAGCTCTTCAAGAGAAATCATCAGCAGATCGATCTGGTCATCCTGGACATGATCATGCCGGAAGTAAGCGGCCGAAAGGTTTTTGACGCTCTCCGGGCAGTCTCTCCATCGATAAGGGTTCTTGTCTCGAGCGGATACAGCCTGGATGACCAGGCAATGGCGATTCTGGAAACCGACAACACGGCCTTCATTCAGAAGCCCTACGGGCTGAAAGCCCTTTCAGAGAAACTGCGGGACCTGCTGTAAGCGGCAAAATCCAATCATATCAGGAACTTCTTTTCGAATCTGACATATTCAAAGGGAAGCGCCATCGTAAATATTCGACTTACGCACCAAATCAGTTTTTTGATAGAATCCTTTGATACAGGGTATGGGGTACAGGGTACGGGGTGCTGGATCCAGGGTAAAAACGACTGTTTGCAGAAAAATGCCAGAATTGCCACGGCAGTTGTCTGCATAACCCGGTGTGCCTATAAGGATGAGTTCTTCTCCATGGAGCAGGCGAGCCGGTGGCGAACTGTCCGTGCTCACTGCCTTCACTTTGCGCGCTCAGCGCATCACTGGTGAATAAGGCTGAAACCCCGCTTGTTCAGTTTGACGCCGTCTATCGTAAGGTAGCCGTCATCATCCTGCACGGCCTGTTCGGCGTCCGGCCTGCCGCTGAGATGATCGATCATCGAGCGGAGCTCTTTCGTTACGGTGTCGCGCTTCTCTACAAGCCCGCCATACTGCTTCTCTAGGAGCGCAACATCTCCCCTGAGCTCGGTCGATCTATTGGCAAGGCTCTGCAGGTGGCTGGTGCTTTTCAGATACTCATCCTTCTTCGGAGCGAATTCTCTGTCAATCTTCCTGATCGTCCGCCTGGAATACTCTGTCGCCACTACAGAGGCGCCTGTGAGCAGAAGGCCTGCCAGGCCGGCAAGAGGGCACAGCGTGAGAGTGCCCATGGCCGCGATGAATGACGGTATCCCCACCAGCGGAGTGATCTTGGTCGTCTTGCGGCATATGCCATCGATCTTCGCCATCCTGTTCAGATCCTTCAGCAGGGCATCAGTCTCCGTTCGGACCTGGTTCTCAGCACTTTCCCACCTGTCCAGATCGGCCTTTTTGCACGCGAGGTTTTTCTCGGCTGCTTCAATCTGGAGATCGAGGCTGTTCAGTTCCTCTTCTTTCCCGGATACGGCCGGTGAACCGACGGCGCCTGAGCCTGAATAGCCCTGAGTCGTTAGCGGAGCGTTCGTTACGGTATTCATATTCGCTTCCTTCCTTCCAGGCTCTTTTACCTCAATCTGAGTCATACAGGCTCATCTGCCGCAATTACTTCCTGATTAAATTATATCGAGAAAATCCGGCTATGTGACTGCAAAATCGGTAACAGGCATTTTTGCAGGGTAAGCTGCAGGTAAAGCCCTGCACAGTGACGGACAGCAGCACTCCATAAAGATGCAGGAAATCCATTCAATCTCCATTATCGCATAAAGATCTTCATACTGAAAGAAAGCTATATAAGACGTGTAAATAAGGAGAGGTGGGGATGAAGGATACAGGGAGAGTAAATATCTGAGAGGCCTGTTTACAAGCAGGATAGTTGATATGTTCTGAATTCCTCCCCATCTCCCCATTCTCTCCATATCACCATTATTGCACTCCCAGTTTTGCACCCTGTCTCGAAAAATTTCTACATTAATTCACAGGCATTGCTCAATCTCAACATTTTTGTATCTCAGCATGAAAATGGAAGTGCTCCCGTGAAAGAAAATGGTCCGGCACATTCTATCGCCAGACAGCTATTGTGTCGAATATTGAACAAGATCATTACAGACAGCATTTTTATATCTATTTATTCTATAGATTTTCTACTGTTTATATAATCAGGTAATCAAGACACAAGGAGGCACTATGAACTGCTGAGAATTCAAAAAATGCAGTCGTCAATCAGGAGGAGCACGGTGCAAGGATCTCGGCGTATGTCCTGCATGGCCTCTGCACGGCAGGAACTGCGCCATTGTTGCAGGAACGTTATGCGGCGGCAAGGTTCAGGGAACATTCGCGGAAAAAGCCGTAAATTGCATGCAATGTGATTTCTTCAACAGCGGGCACTATGACAGATACTATAAGGAAATACCGGTGTGTACGCTCAGAAAGAGTTGAGCACAGCCACCGGACGGATGGCAGGCAACACCGACACCACTCCTGATGGTGCGTTTATATACAAAATCACTGACGGCGGAGATGCAGTGAACAGTCTCTACGTGTATCGCCTGAAGGCCCTTTCTACAAGCTGCACCTGCGGATGGGCAGGTGCAGCCTGGCCGGGAGTCGAGCCTCTCAGCGCTGACGGTTTATCTGCGGCTGTTCCGGATTCCATCACTGTGACTGTCGCCCGGCGAGAGGAGTTCCCTGAGCAGCGAGACGGCCAGATCCTTTGAAGAAGTCCACTTATTCCCTTCCACCGCTTCGTCTTTCCACGATTCACGGGCTTCCGGATGAGGGCCTACGACTGCTGCCCTCCCCTTCCCATAGGCGCAAATCAGAGCCGCTATACTGCCGTCGCTGTAATTCGCGACGATCCGCACGTCCGGCCTGGACCCGCTGAGATGGAAGACAGGCCCGGCCTTGAAGAAGAGCTGACGGCTCTTCCCCATCCATGTCACAGGTATTATCCTGGCGCTGAAATCATCGTTGTAGACGCTCGAAGATGCCGGGATTATCGACAGGCCTTTCATTGGAACGCCGTCCTCATCCCAGCCCATCGAAGCCATGAAGCCTCCGCCGCAGATCCCGAGATAGCGCCCGCCTCTTTTCAGATAGCTTTTCAGCGCTTCGGAAACCTTTGCGAAGGCTTTCACGAGAGGGCGCATTTCGTCGTCAGTCCCTCCGAGTATGAAGACCTCAGCTGAGTCCAGGAGTCCAGGCAGCTTACCCGCGTCGGAGACAAACTTTACCTTGAGACCCGCCTCTTTCGCGATATCGGCGGCCGCCTCCGGACACTCTTCCGCTGAGCCCGGCCCGCTGTATACGATGGCGTATCCGCCTGATTTGTCATCGCCTCCTGCGCCTTTCTCCGCACTTCCGTGCAAGGATGCGAATGTGATTCCACCCAGGAATAGGGAGAAGAGAAGGATGGCAGCGATTCTGATTGTATTCATAAGCTCTCCGGATACAAGATCTTCGTTGGTCACTGGGCAGGCTTGCGCACTATCCAGGTCAGAATGAGCGAGATGAGCGTGGCCGCAGTTATCGCCTCCGCCCAGAAAAATGAGATATAATCGGCGAGGCAGCCGAGCGGCGGCGCTCCCGGCATGGCATTCCGGAGCGGCAGCAGCGCAAAGAGAAGGGCGCCCAGCCAGCTCAGCATGGCCACCTCGACCTTGCGGCCTCCCACTACCACCACGAATCCGGCCATGAAGGCCACCGCAGTCAGGAGCACTATAAGGATCATCACGAACACCGAGAAAGCTCCGGACGATGGCGCCCGCTTCA
>Ga0302252_1000532_pt1 | contig 31769 bp, 28 predicted proteins | sample AAG_RA_Leu_MG_FD_193511 | JGI IMG/M metagenome (GOLD analysis project Ga0302252, IMG submission 193511) | Enriched activated sludge microbial communities from anaerobic digester in WTTP, New Holstein, Wisconsin, United States - AAG_RA_Leu | ecosystem: Engineered > Bioreactor > Anaerobic >... | reverse complement strand
CTCTTCCAGAAAAATCCCGTCAGTGATGATAAAGCCCCCGGTGTGGTCCCCTAAAAAGATCTTTGCTTCTTCGACAGAATCGAGGTTCTTCAAATGCCCGGGGCGGTTCAGGTAAAAAACAAGGGACGAGTTCCTGACCTTGAAAAAGGCTATGCTGCCGTCGTCCACGTACCTTAATTCCTTCACAACGGCGGCACAAAAGGGGCGCAAGGTCCTCTTCTCTTCGGCAATAGCCATCCCAACCGTAAAGGTCCATATCTCGATACACCAGATCAGCACAAGAAGCAGCCCTATGCCGCTCCGGAACTTTCCCTTCCAGCACCATATAACCGCTGCTATCCCTCCGGCAAAGGCCGCGGGGCCGAGGACCAGCTGCGAAATATGCCTGGGCATATCACCCTGAAAATAGGCGTAGGCCATCGCCGCGCCGCCAAGGACAGGGACGGCTCCGGTAATCCCGGCCGCTGCCTGCATAACCCTCTTCCGGGTCAATCCGTCGCCGTCGAACCATTGCGAGAGGGCGCGTCCTGTAATAAGGGCGAGGGCGGGCACAAGCGGCAGGATATAGTAGCTTCTCCTGGAGCCTGACGCGGTAAAAAACAGGAATATCGCCGCCGCCGATATAATGGTCCACCGGTACCGGGGATCGTACCCCTTGCCGTGCATCTGCCATACTGCGGCGATCAGAAGAAGGGTCCAGGGGAGAAAAAAGACCAGCCCATGCTTCACATAGGCATAGGGAGGTTCGATATGGTCAAAGGGCCTTACAAACCTGAGGAAATTCTCCCTCCACATTAACATCACGGAATCCCAGGAGCCGGTTGCAATCACGGGGAGGAAAAGGATTGCCGCAAACAGTGCGGCGCCCGCACATGCCCCCAGCATACCCTGCCGGGACAATATCCAGCGGAACTCATACAGAATGCCTTTCCTGATCCTGTCCCACGCAAGCCCTTCTCTTTTCATTTCGCCAAAAATATTGCAGGCGCCGGCGGCGGCCATGACCGAAAAGGCCACCGCAGGCCCAACGGGGCCCTTGCAAAAGGCAGCCAGGGCGCCGGTGCAATAGAGCATGACAAGGTGCCAGGGGCGGCCGTCACGGCCGCCGGACAGATAGATCCATAACATGCACCATATCCCCAGGAGGTTGAGCATCTCGCCAGAGGCGGTCCTTGCCCACGAGGCGAACATAAACGATGTAAGCAGGGTCATGCCTGCCAGGAAGCCGGCGGCGCTCCCGAAAAGCGCCCTGCCCATCACAAAAATAAGGATGACCGTCATAATGCCCGCCAGAACACCGGGCATGCGCGCCGCAGCTTCCGTGACGCCACCTTTCAGGGCGAAGGGTATGATGGCCCAGTAGCTGAAAAGCGGTTTGTCAAAATAGACCTCGCCGTTGATCGTGGGAAGGAAATAATTGCCTGATCGCATCATCTCCCTGGCAACCACTGCCCAGCGCCCTTCCGAACCCCACAGCGACCGTACAGCCAGGTCAGGGAACAAAAGTGCGCAGCCCATGATAATGAGGATAACCAGCATGAACCGGTCGCGGGATGTCCACGCACCGGAACGATCGGACGGAAGCACGTGAAAATATAGTAACATGCCTGCACAACCGTCAAGAAAAAAAACAGACCGGTCTGTACGCCGGGGAAATGACCCAGTGGTGGCGCACGCAGAGAAGCGTTGTTGCCGGGCGCAGGGAACATTCCCCGAAGGCGTCGTTGACGTCATCGACGGCCTTCCAGAGCCGCTCTTCCCTGTCCAGCCCTCCGAACAAAGAAGGGTTCGCTGCAAATCTCCGGACATTGAAAGCAGAAACGCCGAGAAGCCTCACCGCGTCTTTCAACCGGAATGAATCGAGCAATGCCGTGACAGTCTCATATATGATCCTGCCGTTGGGCGTGTAAAAAGGGAGCGTCATCCTCTTTGTAAGGGTTGTAAAATCAGGGTACCTCAAGGTAAGAGAAAATCCCTTTGCGACGATCTTTTCCTTCCTTAGCCTTCTTGCCACCATCCCTGAAAGCTCAAGCAAGCGGGCCCTGATCACCACCCTGTCCCCGATATTCTTTTCGAAGGTCATGCTGTGCCCTATCGACCTTGGCAGCCCTCCCTGGTCCCGGGCCCGGAAGGGGTCTGTCCCCCGTGCCATGAAGGAGAGATAATCGCCCCATATCCCGAACCTTCTTCGCAGCACACTGACGGGGAAATCCCTGAGCTCCCCGCAGGTCCTTATCCCGAGGGCGTTCAGCGCCGCCTTCATCTTTTTGCCGATGCCGGGTATGCTTTCCACCGGGAGGCCCTCCATGAAGCGCTCCACGTCATCTTTCTCCACGGCCACCAGCCCGTCGGGCTTGCCAAATTCTCCGGCTATCTTTGCAACGAGCTTATTGGGCGCGATCCCGACAGAGCAGGTGATGCCGAATCGCTCCCCTATCTCCCTTTTCACCGCTGCGGCGATATCTGCAGGCGAGGGGAAAAGGAGGAGGGAGCCGGTCAGGTCCGCAAAAAACTCATCGATGGAACAGATCTCCACCTCCGGGGTATACCGTAAAAGGATCTCATGTATCCTTACGCAGGTATCCACGTATTTGTTGTTCCTCCCTTCCACAAAAACGAGCGACGGGAGCTTTCTTATGGCTTCTCCCCTTGTCATACCCGTCTTTATCCCCAACCTCTTGGCCTCATAAGAAGATGCCACGATCACCGTTCTTTTGCCGCTCCCCACGACCGCGACCGGTTTTCCGCGAAGGTATGGCCTCGACGCCTGTTCAACGGAGGCGAAATAGGCATCCATATCGATATACATGACAACTCTATCCATCCGTCTCCACTGCCTCAAGAAACCACATCAGCCCTTCCTGCCGGTATGAGAGCTCATAAAGGTCTTTTCCGTCAGTGACCACAAACCTGTGTATCAGCTCCCTGCCGTCCCTTTCTCGCCACATATAAGTGGTCTCTTTTATTTCCAGCTTTCTCCCCTTCCATAAAAACCACTTGAGCTCCATCTTCCGCCCTTCCTTCCGGAAGACAACCCCGGCCACCACCCTTTCGCCCACCCTGGTAAGCATGCCCTATTATACCAAACATATGTTTGGTGTCAACAGATATTCAATGCAGGCCGTATATCGTAGTTCGTATATCGTATATCGGGATTCTAAGAAGGCCGTTCGGCGTTATGCGGAAGTAAACATCCGTTCAACGTTCAATGTTCTACGTTCAGAGCCTTATTGTCGACGCAAGGAGGCACATTTTTATTGTCATCGCGAGGCGAAGCCGTGGCGATCTCAAAAGATTGGGTTGCCACGCCCTGCGGGCTCGCAATGACCTCCTATTCAGTAAAGCTTTTTTGTTTCGGCTGGTGGCTGTGTGCTGACTGCTGACGGCTGGCTGCTGCCTTTATGCTATTCCGCGTCCGGCGTCTTTCTTTTAGACCGGACAACAAAGCTGATCGCCATGAGGACGATGACCAGCAATAATAGCGTCAGGCTGCCGTAGTCGGTTCTTAGCGAAGCAAGGTTCAGCCGTGCAAAATAGTCTTCTTTTACAACATGAATAAAGATAATAAAGAGCGCTGTCGCCCAGAACCTGGCAAATCGCGAGATCTCGTTCGCGGTTATCCGGTGCTTGGAAAATCCGTTGATGATCGCCCGCCAGCTTTTGATGGAAAAGGCGTCGGGAAAGATCTGGGGCACATCCAGGCTGTATCTCAGAAACTCTTCGCCGTGCATCTCGGCAAGAACGCTCTCCTCTTTCCGGATCGTCGGCCCATAGGACCAATAGAAAAGAAAAGGATACACGAGGAGCAGGTAGACGTTGCCGCTTAAAAGACAGAAACCGGAATCAATAAGATAATTCGCCATGTAGTAAGGGTGCCTGACAATGTTGTAAGTGCCGTCCTTGCAAAGGACCACGTTGCGGATCAGGACGCCTTTCGTCACGTAATGGAAGAAGCAGCCGAAGCTCAAAAGCAAAAATGAGAGGACAAGCCTGACAACATCGAGATTGTAGACAAGGGCAGAGGCAAGGGCAACGATTATGGTAATATCACGCAGGTTGCTTCTGTTCAGGAGGGGGCGCTTCTTCTCTTCTTTGCTCTCTGTCATGATGGTTCGACATAACTCTATTGAATTGTGTTGATTCAGTCAAGGAATTTTTCGGATATTGATTTTTGCGGCCTTCGATGGTATCCTTGTCAGGCACAAAGAGGCAGCGCTTCAGGATTTTACAATTATGAAAAATGACGGTATGAAAGGTGCATCATGAAAGAGTTTAAAGTGCTGGTCACGGAAAATGTCGCCCCGGAGGGCATAGACATACTGAAAAAAGATCCCTCCGTCAGGGTAGACATGAAGGTCGGGATCAAACAGGACGAATTAAAAAAGATCATCGGCCAATACGACGCGATCATTACAAGAAGCGGCACAAGCATCCCTGCAAGCCTCGTTGAAGACCCGGGAAAGCTGAAGATCATTGGCCGCGCAGGCGTCGGCGTCGACAATATCAACATCGAAGCTGCAAGCAAAAAGGGCATCATTGTGCTTAACGCCCCGACAGGCAACACCCTCGCTGCAACAGAGCTTACGCTCGGGATAATGCTCGCCGCCGCCCGCAAGATCCCTTTGGCGAACGACTCGCTGAAGGCGGGAAAATGGGATAGAAAGCGCTTTCTCGGCATAGAACTCTACAACAAGACCCTGGGCATCGTGGGGCTGGGCAGGATAGGGAGCAACGTCGCCATCAGGGCAAAAAGCTTCGGCATGAAGGCGATCGCATACGACCCGTACATCAAGAAAAGCAAAGCCGACTCATTAGGAGTAACGCTTTACGAGAACCTGGAAGATCTCCTGAAGGAGGTCGATGTTATAACGTTTCACACTCCCCTGACTACTACTACAAAAAATATGATCACGGCAAAAGAGATCTCTCTCATGAAAGACAATGTCATCTTCGTCAATTGCGCGAGGGGCGGGATCGTCAACGAAAATGACCTTTACGACGCCTTGAAATCAGGCAAGGTCTTTGCTGCCGGGGTAGACGTCTTCGAAAAAGAACCCCCTGAAAGCAACAAGCTCCTGGGGCTTGAGAACGCATTTGCAACCCCGCACATAGGGGCAAACACCATGGAAGGGCAGGAAGCTGTTTCTGTCATTATCGCCGAACAGGTCCTCAATGCCCTCCATGGCCGTCCATACCTCAATGCCGTTAATATCCCCTTCATGAAATCCCAGCTTCCCGAACATATGCAGCGCTACTTCAACCTGACGGAAAAGATGGGGAAGCTCGCTGCCCAGGTCACCAAGGGAAGGCCGGAAAAGATCACCATCGTCATGGTCGGGAAAAATTTTGAAGAAGACCTCTGCGAACGGAAATTCGACGTCCCCTTCAGCTATCAGCCCTTTACCATCGCCGGCATGAAAGGCTTCCTTGAAGTGAGCCTGAAGGAATCCGTCACCCATATCAACGCACCTTACATTGCAAAAGACAGAAATATCATCGTCGAGGAATCGAAGACCGACCAGTTCGATAAGTTCAACGACCTCATAATATTTGTCATCAAGACAGACAGGGAGGAAACGAGCATCGCAGGCACCGTATTCCCCGACAAGCTGGGGAGGATAGTCCTTCTCGACAGGTTCCACCTGGACGTCGTGCCTGAAGGAAATTTTCTCCATTTCAGGATCTTTGACCGTCCCGGTATCATAGGCAAGGTCGCTACGATACTCGGAGACCACCATATCAATATCGCGGGGTTCGGCCTGTCCCGTCAGAAAACCGGCGAAGAGGTCGCCTTCGTCTCTGTCGATGACCCGATCGGGCAAAAGGCGCTCGACGAAATACTGCGCATAGACGGAATGATCGAGGCAAAGGCCATCGACCTGTAACGATCTGCGCCGTCAACCGATTTTCTTCCGGTCAAGAACCTCTCTGATCTTTTTTCCGATGACGTCGAGGGTATAAGGTTTCTGGATCGCATCAAAGCCTTCTTCGACGATAAAGCTTGTCTGTATACCCTCTAAGCTGTATCCCGTAACAAATACGACAGGCGTTCCGGGCCTGATCTTCTCGATCTCCCTGTAGGTTTCGCGGCCGTTCAACCTGGGCATGACAATATCAAGCATCACGCAGTCGATATCGTTCTGCCTTTCCCTGAATATATCCACTGCCTTCAAGCCATCAGAGGCAACCAGGACCTTGTAGCCGAGCTTCCTCAGGATATCTGACGCAACGTCCCTGAGCGATTTTTCATCTTCTGCAACCAATATGGTTTCGCCGCCTGCCTTTGCGGGCTTTTCCCCGGGCTTTATCTCTCCCGCCTTCTCGCGCGTTACCGGTATGTAGACCTTAAAGGTCGCGCCTTTGCCCTTTTCGCTCAGCACATCAATAAAACCGCCATGCTGCTTCACGATGCCATACACCACGGAAAGGCCGAGGCCTTTTCTGCCGTCAGACTTTTTCGTAGTAAAAAAAGGCTCGAATATCTTTCTTGTTGTCTCCTGGTCGATACCTGTCCCGCTGTCGCGAACAGTGAGCACAACATAGGGCCCCGGTTTTACGCCGATGTGAAAACGGCAATCCGCTTCATCAACAGATTCTTTACTTGTCATGATCTCAAGCACCCCTTTATCCGGCATAGCTTCACGGGCGTTCATAACAAGATTCAGCAAAACCTGGTTCATCTGGGCTACGTCAACCTTCGCCAGGGGAAGCTTTTCTGGAAGGATGACCTTCGTTTCGATCTCCCTCCCGACGAATTTCTGCGCGATCCTCATAAAGTCATTGACCAGGCTGTTCAGGCTTACAACGGCCATGTTAAGGGAATAGCGTCTTCCAAAGACAAGGAGCCGCTCAACAACATCGGCGGCGCGAAAAACAGCATCCTCAATTGAAGAGAGATATGCCTGGGCCTTCTCCCCGGCAACGGGATCCATTTTCGCAAGCTGCGTGTTTCCCAGGATGATACCGAGAATGTTGTTGAAATTATGGGCAATATCTCCGATCAGCCTCCCGACAGATTCGAGCTTCTGTAATTCAAGGAGCTGCCGCTCAAGCCTCCTGATACCGGTAAGGTCTCTCATGATACCCTGGTACATGACAACGTTGCCGTCGCTGTCCCGAATTGCGTTTGCCGTAATCGATACGATGATCCTCTCCCCATCCTTTCTTTTCAAGGGGATCTCGAACATATTCACATAACCTTTCCTCTCGATCTCTTCCTTATAACGCTCCCTGTCCTCCTCGCTGCAATAAATATCCCTGGCAATATTTACTTTTAATAACGCTTCCCTGGAGCCGTATCCGAATAATTCCACCCCCGCTTTGTTGATATCGACGAGCTTCCCCTCCTGGGTGGTAATAAAAACAACATCTTTTGATTCTTCGAACAGCCTGCGGTATTTTTCCTCGGACTTCCTGAGGGTTTCGGCGGCTTGCTTCCTGTCCGTAATATCTCTGAAGATGCCGACTATACGCCACTGGCTTCCCACCATTTCAGAGAGAAAGGAAAGCTCGATAACGATCTCTTTGCTGTCTTTTCTCGCCACTGTCAGTTCAAGCGCTTTCCCTGGCTGAGCCCTTTCCTTTGCCGATTGCATATATGGCATGGCCTCTGCCAGGGCTATCTGCAATCGCTGGGCATCATGGAAATTGCCTCCGCGGAGGTACGCGTCCAGGGATTTGCCGCACACTTCCTTTTCTTTATATCCGAGGATCTTTTCCGCGGCAGGATTTATGTAATATACGGTGCCTTCGTAATCCATAAGGATAATGCCGTCCTGGCCGGACATGCTGAATACGCGAAATTTTTCCTCGCTGTCTTTCAGTTTTTCCATCAATCGCTTCCGCTCTGTAATATCTCTCCAGACCATATACGTGCACTGCTTATTGCCTATCATTATGGCTGTAAGCGAAACATCGACCCAAAACTCATACCCGTCCGTCGCACGGCATAGCGACTCAAAACGGCCCGAACCGGTTTTAAGGACAGAAGCAATATTCTCCCTCACCTTTACAGCGGACGGCTTGCGGTCAGGCTGTTTTTCGGGAAACACGCGCGCATATGCGAGCCCTGCCAGGTCCTTTTTTTCAGTGCAACGCAAGGCCCTTACTGCCGCGTCATTGCAGTCGACGATCTTTTCTCCGTCTATAAGGATCGCGGGGTCAGCTGCTTTTTCGAAAAGCTGCCGGAACTTCAGCTCGCTCTCATGAACTTCCGCAGCAAGGCTTTTCCGCGATGTAATGTCGCGGACAAATGCGAAAAAACGGCGGCCGATATCGGGGAAATATTGGTAGCGAACATCTACTTCTACATCCAGCCTTCCGCCGTCCCTGCGCATGTAAACCGTCTCATAGTGGTCTGAGCCGTTTTCGTTGACATAACTGAGATACCGGTTGGTTTCTTCTGATGCCATCCCCTGGTCAATGTAATGAAGGGACATCGCGGCAAGCTCCTCCCTGCTGTAATCAAGGAGATTGCACAGCGAATCGTTAACATCAAGGAAATGCCCGTGGGCATCGGTAATCCAGAATCCGTCTACCGCGCCGTTCAAAAGGTCGCTGTATTGTTCCAGCTTGGATATCCGGCTTTGCAGGCTCAGCAGTTCCTGAACGGACCCTTCTTTGTCATTGCTTCTGAATTGCATCGGGTGCCCCCTCCCCCTGTATAATCTACATTATAGCACCGGTTCCGATTTTGTAAATGCACTACCCCGCAGCACGCTGCGGGGAACTATCCGGATTCAAAAAACATGTTTCCAAAGAAACGGAATTTTGATACACTGTAACTATGCGAAAGACAAGAGGTAAGGCAAACAAGGAAAAAGGCAAAAGCAAAAATATCTTCCTTGAGATAAAAGGGCAAAACAAAGATAAGGAGAAAAGGACAAAGGGATTCACCTTTCTCTATTTTATCATCGCTTTCATTGCCATCGTCGCTATCAACAGCTACTTCTTCAAAGCAGAGGTAAGGACAGTACAGTATAGCGAATTCAAGGATCTGATCGCCAGGGGCAAGGTAAGCGACCTCGTTATCGATACCGACACGATACAGGGCGCCCTCACCCTCGAGGACGGGAAAAAAACGAAATTCCTTACGAGCAGGGTTGAAGACCCCGACCTCGTCAAGGACCTGCAGAAAAATAATATTAAGTTCACCGGCCAATATGAAAACAAGTTTCTGAAGGCGATCATCGCCTGGGTCCTCCCCTTTGCCATCATTATACTCGTCTGGAACCTGCTCATGAGAAGGATGGGAGGAGCGCCGTCAAGCGTTCTGAACTTTGGCAAAAGCAGGGGCAAGATATACGGCGAAGATGAGATCAAGATCACCTTTGATGATGTGGCAGGCGTCGACGAGGCAAAAGAAGAGCTTAAGGAGATCATCGAGTACCTTGAGTACCCGCAAAAATTCCTTGATATCGGCGGCAAGATCCCGAAAGGGATCCTCCTCGTCGGACCGCCGGGGACAGGCAAAACCCTTCTCGCCAAAGCCGTTGCCGGCGAGGCAAGGGTCCCTTTTTTCAGCATGAGCGGCTCTGATTTCGTTGAGATGTTCGTGGGCGTCGGCGCTTCACGCGTCAGGGACCTCTTCGCGCAGGCGCAGCAAAAGGCGCCCTGCATCATCTTCATCGACGAGCTTGACGCCCTTGGAAAGGCACGGGGCATGAACCCCCTTTCCTCTCACGACGAACGGGAACAAACGCTCAACCAGCTCCTTTCGGAGATGGACGGCTTCGATACCAAGACCGGCGTTATCATAGTAGGGGCGACAAACAGGCCGGAGATCCTTGACCCGGCGCTTCTGCGTCCCGGCAGGTTTGACCGGCATGTCCTCGTTGACAGGCCTGACATCAAAGGCAGGGAAGAGATACTGAAGGTGCATATCCGCGGCGTAAAAATGGCAAAGAACATAGACCTCAAGGTCATCGCCGCACGCACCCCCGGCTTCGTGGGCGCCGATCTTGCAAACCTGGTAAACGAAGCTGCGCTTCTTTCGGCAAGGAAAGGCAGGGCCTCGGTAACCATGGAGGAATTCGAAGAGGCTATCGACAGGGTAGTGGCGGGGCTTGAAAAAAAGAAAAGGGTCATGAGCAAGCGCGAAAAAGAGATCGTTGCATATCACGAGACAGGCCACGCCCTGCTGGCGGAATTCCTCGAAACAACAGACCCGGTCCACAAGATCTCGATCATACCCCGGGGCATTGCCGCCCTCGGCTATACCCTGCAGCTTCCCACGGAAGACAGGTACCTTATGACCCGGCAGGAGCTCCTTGATCGCCTCTGCGTGCTCCTCGGGGGCAGGGTGGCGGAAGAGATAGTCTTCGAAGAGATCTCCACGGGCGCCCAAAACGACCTTATGCGTGCGACAGATATCGCAAAATCAATGGTAAAAGAATACGGGATGAGCGAAAAGCTCGGGCATATGACCTTCGAAAAAGAAAGGAGGCCCCTTTTTCTGGATATCAATCCATCCCTTGGGGGGAAGGATTACAGCGAGGCAACGGCAAAAGAGATAGACGGGGAAGTAAAGCGGATCATCGAAGAATCTTACACCAGGGTGAGGACCCTTCTTACCGAAAAACGGACGGCCCTGGAAAAGGTAGCCCGGACGCTGCTCGACAAAGAGTCTATTGACGGGGAAGAGCTGAGGGAATTGTTAAAGGAAAACGGTAAAGCGAATGAAACCAACGAACCTGGAGAAAAAACAGATTGACCTCGTGAAGGAGTCGATCTGCGTGTACGAGAAATGCATGGAATGCAGGGCGCTCTTTAAAGACGGGCAGCTTGGCTTCGCAAGCATTGAGGACTTTGTCGACGACAGGGGAAAAAGCTGCCTCTACCGCCTCAAGGAGATGTGCCATGAGCTTTTTCGAAACTCAGACGACGCCGGATATAAAGAAAAATTATATGACATAACGGTCGGCTATATCTTCCACGAAGCGATGAAGATGAGGGAAAACCTTTACCAGCTTGAGTATTACAAACCGCATTGCGATATTGCCGCCAACGACCTCACCGAAAAGGAGAAAAAGATCGTCCATGATATAAGCCTTCTGATCAAAAAGGCCGAGATAAGGCTCAGGGAAGGCCTCAAGGAAACCAGGGTGCTTCTCCACGAGCTCGTAGGGCAGCTCAGGGAGCTTATCATTGTGTACCGCAGCAACTACCTGCTGCCGCGCTTCATCTTCGAAAACGAACGATCGCTTATCAAAATATACGGGAAAAAGGGGTTCAAGGATCTCCTCAACATACTCTACGCAGACGGAAAGCCTCTCCTGTACCTTAACGCAGCCCACAGCTACCTCGAAAGCGAGTATTACGATGTAGCGCGCAAGCTGTTTCAAAAGATTGCGAGGCTTGACAGCAATAACAGGGAAGCGTTATTTTTATACAAATATGCATCGGCGTTTAATTTTTATTTTAAGAACATGTTCACGAAGGCCATGATGTTTGCAGAAGATGCCTTGTCCATGGATATAGACGACGCAACAAAAAGACGCTACAGAGATGCTTTGCAAAAACTCTCGGCCGACATCAGGGCAGAGATCAAGAAGAAGAAAAAGCAAAGCTCAAGGAGGGGATAACAAATGCCTATATACGAATATACATGCGGCAAATGCGGTAAAGATTTTGAGATGATCGTCTTTAAAGACGATAAGCCTGAATGCCCTGCCTGCGGGGCAAAAGACCCGGTCAGGAAGATGTCGTCGTTTGGATTCTCCGTTGGTTATAAATTCAAGCCATCTTCGTCGGGCACAGGCTCTTCCTGCGCAGGCTGCAGCTCCTCGAACTGCTCAAGCTGTTCGTAATCCCTTGAGCAGGATTAGCTCGGAGTTCGGAATTTTGTGTTCATGGACCTCGCCGGCAAAGTCAAAAAGATCATCACAAAGGCAAACCTTATCGAGGAAGGCGACAGCGTGCTCCTCGGGGCATCAGGAGGGATAGATTCAACCGTCCTGCTCTACGTGCTGCTCAATATCTCGCGGCAGACCCCCTTCTCGCTGGGCCTGGCCCATGTAAACCACAGGCTGCGGGGCAGCGAATCTCAAAGAGACGAGAATTTTGTCAAGGACCTTGCCCGCAGGCTTTCTCTTCCTTTGCACGCCACAAAGGTCAACGTGAAAGAGCGCGCATCCGCTTCGGGCATTTCATTGCAGCATGCAGGCAGGGAATTGCGCTATGCCTTCTTCAGCGACATCGCAAAAAAACATAACTATAATAAAATTGCCATCGCGCATACCCTCGATGACCAGGTAGAAACTTTTCTTCTGAGGATCATCAAGGGAACGGGCATCCGGGGGCTCTCTTCCATCCCGGTCAGGCGGGGGCCTATCATAAGGCCGTTCCTTTTTACCTACAAGTCGGAGATCGAGGAATATGCGCGGCAGAACGAGGTATCGTTTGTTGCTGATTCTTCGAACGAAAAGGTCGTCTACGAGAGAAACTTCCTCCGCAGGGAGATCATCCCTGTCATGGAGAAGCTGAACCCCGCCGTGAAAGAAAAGATATTCTCGCTGCTTCAGGACATAACCGCAATCAACCTCATATTCGATAAGCGGTCAAAAACGTTTCTCCTTCAGGAAAAACAGGAGCATGGAGAAGAAAGCCACTTCAACGTGCCGGCGCTGGCGAATATTGATGAAGAGACGAGGTTCAGGATATTATCCGATACGCTTGCCTCCATTGAGCCCCGATTCATCCCATTAAGGCAGCATATACTTTCTATAGAAAAGATCATTAAGGCAAAGAAGCCGAATCTGACCGTTATTCTTCCCTATGGCCTGAAGGCAAAAAAGGCTTATACAACCCTTATCTTTACGAAAAGGCCGCTGCGCCCGCCTGTAACAGATCAGATCCCCCTCACGGCCGGCAAGAACATCCTGGAGCCTTTCAATATCTCCCTCACCGTCAGGGCACAAAAAAGACCATCCGCCGTAAAGCTTCACGATCATGATGTTGCCTTTTTTGACAGGCAAAAAACAGGGGCCCTCTCTGTCAGAACCTTTCGTGCGGGCGACCGTTTCTTCCCGCTTGGCATGAAAAATTATGTCAAGCTGAAAGATTTCTTTATCTCCCGCAAGATTCCCAAAGAGGAGAGGAGGTTCATCCCTCTTCTCACCTCCGGCAACGATATAATCTGGGTCATCGGGCACCGGATCGATGAGAGGTACAAGGTAACGGAAGCGACGCGGGAAATACTGAAGGTCGCAGCCTCTCCGTTATAGACGATCAGTCCTGCCGGCACGGTATTTCCTGATAGCTGCTCGCTGAACGCTTGACAATATCGAAGCGTAAGTCTATATCTATAATTAGCTGAAAGGGGGCGCTATATGACAAAAAGAAAACGGGTTGCGATACTTACAGGCGGCGGCGACGTTCCGGGATTGAATGTTGCCATAAAGGCGGTGGTGACGCGCGCTCACACCCTCCACATGGAAGTGGTGGGGGTCAGGAGAGGCTGGATGGGCCTTTTGTGCATTAACCCTGACGACCCCGCAACCGTGGAAAAACTCACCATGCCTTTGACCGTGGATAATGTGCGGACGATCGACCGCACAGGCGGAACCATGCTGCACACATCGCGCACCAATCCCGGGAGCATGAAGCCTGACGAGATACCTGATTTTGTATCAAAGGATGACCGGCTGCCGAATCCGAACGGCACCTTTGACTGCACGCCCCACGTCATGCGCGTGCTTAAATCTTTATCCATAGGGTCGATCATCCCTATCGGCGGCGATGATACGCTAAGCTATGCCTGCCGCCTTCAAAAAGAAGATGTTCAGGTCATCGCCATCCCCAAGACGATGGACAACGACGTCTTCGGCACCGATTTCTGCATTGGCTTTTCCACGGCCGTTACACGCTCGGTAGACGCCATCAATGCCCTTCGCACAACAGCCGGCTCGCATGAGAGGATCTGCGTAGTGGAGCTGTTCGGAAGGAACTCCGGCGAGACCTCGCTTTTTGCAGCCTACCTTGCCGATGTCGACCGCGCCTTGATCTCGGAAGTCCCCTTTGATATGGATCGGCTCGTCCGTTTTCTTGTGGATGACCGCTCTAAAAATCCTTCCAACTATGCGATCATGACCATCTCCGAAGGCGCCCACCCCATCGGTGGGAACATACTTGAAAGCGGCGACACAGACGCCTACGGGCACAAAAAGCTCGGAGGGATAGGATATCTCGTGGCCCAGGATATCAAACAGAGGACGGGCATCAACATCATCTACCAGCAACTGGCCTATATCATGCGCTCAGGCACCCCCGATTCCCTTGACCGCATGGTCGCAGTCTCTTACGGGAACCTTGCGCTCGACCAGATTGCCATGGGCAACACGGGCCGCATGGTAGCGCTTCAGCAAGCCGTCTACACCACGGTACCGCTGGACATGGTCATCACCGCCAAAAAGCGCGTCGACGTAACCGCCCTCTACGATGAGAAGAACTACCGCCCCAAGGTGCGTGAGACCCTCGGCAAACCGATGTTTTTGTACTAACCAAGGGACTACTATCAAACCCGATACTGGATACTGGATGCTTGATACTGGTTCAAATCAAGAAATAACAACGAACAAGGAACAACCGGCATCGAGTATCTGGTACCCCCCTCACCCTACCCTCTCCCGCAAAGGGGAGAGGGAACAATCACCCAGCAGCACGCTGCGGGGGATCATCCGGATTCAACAGGTTTTGTCGCTGATAGCTGTCAGCTGTACGCTGTATCTATGCGCAGTCGGCGGGGTCGCCTTTGATCTTCGCCAGGGCGTGGGGAATTGCGTCGATGACGAAGCCGAGGCATTCTACGGCGCCCTTGGGGCTTCCTGGCAGGTTGACGATCATGCCCTCGCCGCGTATGCCGCAGATGCCCCTCGATATGATGCCGTGGGGCGTTATCTTATAGCTTTCCATCCGGATGGCCTCCGCGAAACCCGGCAGCTCCCTGTCGATCACCGACCGCGTCGCCTCGGGAGTGACATCCCGTTTCGTGACCCCCGTGCCTCCCGTGGTGACAACAAGATCAAACTTTTCATCATCAATAAGCCTTTTTATCGCATCGGCGATCACCGTGGCCTCATCGGGCACAATAACGATATCCCCTATATCGTATGCATCGCCCAGGAACTTTTTCAGCGCCGGCCCGCTTGCATCCTCGCGCTCCCCCCTGGAGCCCTTATCGCTGACCGTTATGATCGCAACCTTATATCTCATGTTAAAACCTCGTGACGAAACCGCAAGAAACCCGTAATGTGTGATGGGATAAAAAAATCTGTTCAACGCTCAAGGTTAAAACGAACAAGATGAAACAGACTAAATAGGCAAGATGCCGGATGCTCGATACTCGTTGCTTGTCGCTCGTCGCTGGATACTGGTTCAAACCAGTGACAAGTAACAAGAAACGAGGGACAAGGTTTTCACCTTTCACCTTTCACCTTTCACCTTTCACCTTTTAATTATTTCCCGTTTGAACTTTCCGCTCTTGCCGCCGCTCTTTTCAAGGAGGTAGAACGGCCCAAGCTCAATGCCTTTATCGATCGCCTTGCACATATCATAGATCGTGAGGGCGGCCGTCATCACGCAATTGATCGCTTCCATTTCCACGCCGGTCTCGCCCTTCGTTTTTACCGTCGATATAATATCGATCGCATGCTCTTTGTCGTGGAAGGTATAGCGAACATCCACGTGCGTAAGAGCCAGCGGGTGGCAAAGAGGGACGATCTCGTGGGTCCTCTTGGCGCCCATGATCCCTGCGATCTTGGCGACAGTGAATATATCGCCTTTTGGGCCATAGCCGCTTTTAATAAAGTTGTATGTTGCCGCCGACATCGTTACCTTGCCGAAACCGACGGCCTCACGTTCGGTCTTTTTCTTTTTTGTAACGTCCACCATCCTCGCATCGCCCTTTTTGTCTACGTGGCTAAGCTTCATCTACCCTCCTATATTCCGCAGGTTCCGCTGGCACTTCCTGATCTGCCCCATTTCATGCTTGTTCGCAGGCTTAGCCTTCACTACATCCTTTACAAATTTCCTTATTTCGTCATTCCCCGCATCTTTTCTTAGCAGGCTCTTTACATCATATTCCGTATCGGAGAAAAGGCAGGGGCGGATCATGCCTGTTGACGTGAGGCGTATCCTGTTGCATTCTGAACAGATATGGGTAGAGACGGGGCTGATAAGGCCTATCCTGCCTTCGCTGCCCTCAATTCCGTAAACCTTCGCCGGCCCTCTCGTGGTATTCGATAATGGCACAAGAGGGTACGCTGCCCCTATCCTCTCTTCAATTTCGCGTGACGGAACGATCCTCGAGTTGTCCCAAAGTCCGGAGTCTCCAAAGGGCATAAACTCTATAAAGCGTACTTCCAGCCCCCATTTTCGTGCAAGCCTCGCAAAATCAAGGATCTCGTCGTCATTAAAATCCCTGATAACGACGGTGTTGATCTTGATAGGGCTGATCCCTGCATAGATCGCTTTTTCAATGCTCATCAGCACTTCGTCATAGGCATCGACACGGGTGATCTCCGCAAACCGTTCACGCTTCAATGAATCAAGGCTGATGTTGACCCTTTTCAACCCTGCTTCCTTCAACTCAAGTATCTTCTGGCCAAGCAACACGCCGTTTGTCGTAAGACTTACATCGTTGATGCCTTCGATAGAAAAGATCTCTTTAAAAAGGTAGGATATCCCTTTCCGCGTAAGCGGCTCGCCGCCAGTAAGGCGCACCTTTGTAACGCCCAGTTCAGAACATATCTTCACAAACCTTATGATCTCCTCATACCGGAGTATCTCTTCATGGGAGGTGAACGGGAAACTGCCGTCAACGCAATATCTGCAGCGCAGATTGCACCTGTCGGTAACGGAGATCCTGACGTAATCAATGACGCGGTTAAATTGATCAATCAACATTTCCAAATCCTTCTTTCAGCAAACAGCTATCAGCTTTTTTGTTCCTCGCACCTCGATCCTCGTTCCTTGAAGTATATCTGACCAGCATCCAGTATCGAGTATCCAGCATCTGATTCGCTATGAGCTATCAGCCATGAGCTGTTTTATAGTTTACCATATTTTACCGTCCCTGTATGCTCTGTTTTGTACCCTCCGATCTCTTCCAGCCTCTTTTTGAAGATGTCAGACCGGATGATCTCCATGAGCCTTGCAAAGCGCTGGTCTTTCGTAAACTCGCCCGCAACAACAAGGTCGTACTCTTCTTCTGCAAGCGGGATAAAATCCAGGGAAAAGATCTTTGCGACGGCATAGATGGCCACGCCCGCATCCGCTACCGACTCCCTCACCGCGATGCCGACAGCAGTATGGGAAGACTCCTCCCTCTCATAGCCGCGTATCGACTCCTTGTTAACGCCTTTTTCTTTTAATAAAAGATCAACGAGTATTCTCGTCCCTGATCCGAACTGCCTGTTGATGAATTTGACATCTTCCCTTCCCAGATCCTCAATCCCTGCTATCTTCTTTGGATTGCCCTTCCGGATAATAAGCCCCTGCTGCCTCTTCGCTATGTGTACCAGGGCCACCTCTCTATCAGGGAGATATTTCTCGATGACCGGTATATTATAGACATTTTTCTGATCGTCAAGGATGTGCGTGGTGCAAAGGTTCGCCACGCCCTTTTTTACTGCAAGGATGCCGCTCAGGCTCCCTGTATGGGTCGACAAAAGATCTGCTTCCGGATACGCTCTTTTCATGAGATCCCGCATGATGTCAAGGGACAGGTCGTGGCTGCCGACGATATGGACCCTGTTTGCGATGTCCGCTTCATCCTTCAGCAGCAGGCACTCTATCTCCTCGTCCTCGCCGTACCCTTCTATGTTCTCCGGTATCCGCATGAGGCCATCGGCACGCGCCATGGAGGAGAAGATGCTTGCCCCTCTCGGCAATGGAAACACGTAGTACCTGCCGTGATGCTGCTGGAGGTTGACCCTGATAATCTCCTCCATGCCGATCCTTGAGGGTATCTTGTAAGGGGTAAAGCACGGCACAGAGCGCCTCTGGATCCTTTTCGTTGTCAGCCTTTCATAGACCGGCTCGATAAAGGTCTGAAAGCTGATCGCTGCAGACACAGGGTAGCCGGGAATGCCGAACACGGGCTTATCGTGAACGATGCCAAAGATTGCAGGCCTTCCCGGCATCATCGACACGCCGTGGAACACGAGGGCCCCCAGATCGCTGATAATATCCTCTGTATAATCTTCGTCTCCTGCGCTTGAACCCGCGTTGATCAGCAATACGTCATAATCGTTGACAGACCTATTGACAACGTCGCGGAGCTCTTTTCTGTCGGCAATGATCGGGTGCCTTGTCGCCTGGAAACCGGTTTCCTCCGCCATTTCTGCAAGGAGGTGGGAGTTAAAATCGATAAGCCTCTTTTCCTGGTTTCTCGTGCCCTGCTGCTTCTCATAGATATCGATCAGCTCTTTGCCTGTGGGGATAACGAGAATCCTCGGCATCCTTCTCACGTGGATATTGGCTACGCCGGCAGAAATCAGCATGCTCACGTCAAAGATCCCCATCACATGGTTCGTGGGCACCAGCATGTCGCCTTCTATGATGTCCTCGCCGACCATCCGTATATTCTGCCAGAGGTACAATGGTCTTCTGATCACAATAAAGCGCTCGGACTCCTCTACCTCTTCCCTGATCACAACAGCGTTCATGCCTTCAGGCATGGCGTCGCCGGTATTCACGCGCACCGCCTCGCTGCCCTTCTTCAGGGTAACGGGGCGGGTCACATCGGCCTCAATGGTCTTCTCAAACGTCGTTGCATAGCCGTCCATCGCGGAGCACACAAAGGGCGGGTTGGAATACTTCGCAGCCACCGGCCTCGTTGTGATCCTCCCATTGCCCCGATATGTCGGGATCAGCTCTTCATCTTCAATGGGCCGGATGCGTTCCAGTATCTTCCGGACAGCCTCTTCGCTTTTTATCGTCTCCAGGTAACGTCTCATACTTTAACTTTAGCTTTCAGCTATCAGCCCACAGCCGTCAGCAACAAACCTGCAAGCCGTACGTTCTCGCTCTATCAGCCATGAGCCATGAGCTGTTTTTGCTACTCAAACAGATACACCTCCACCCTCTCGTCCTTTTCATAACCATCTTTGCCTTCGGGCACGATCACGTACCCTGAGGCGCCGACAAAAGAGGATATAGCGGATGACTTTGAAAATACCGGCGACACATAACGATCTCCGTCCACCTCTCTGACCGTAACCTTTACGTATTCTTCGATGCCGCTTGTTGAAGGTATGTTTGTGCTTAGAATTCCCGCCGCCTTCTTTTCCCTGTATCCTTCTTCGCCCTTCAGCTTCCGCAGCAGGGGGAGCACAAATCGCATCATAACCATCGCGCAGGAATTGGGATGCCCCGGCAGTCCAAAAACCGGCTTCCCCCATAGCTTTCCGAAGATCGTCGGCTTCCCGGGCTTTATGTTGATCCCGTGAAAAAGTATCTCCCCGCCGAGGCGCGTGATCGCGTCTGCCATGTAATCCCTCTGCCCCTTGGAACTGCCACCGGAAAGGATCATCAGATCGCTCGCCCGCGCCAGCTGCAATTTTTCGGCAATGCTGCCAACTGAGTCCTTCCCTATCCCGAAAAAAGTACAGGCCGCGCCGTTGCCTTTTAAAAGATTTGCTATGGTATGCCCGTTTATGTCCCTTATCTTCCCGAATGGCGGCGCCTCCTCAACGGGCACGATCTCATCGCCTGTTGATATAACGCCCGCAACGGGAAGTTTATAAACAGGTACGGCCGGCCGGCCGATACCGGAGAGGGCGCCGATATCAAAGGGAGAGAGCCTCCCTCCTTTTTTCAGGATAACTGCTCCCTTTGCTATGTCTTCACCCCGAAAACAGATATTCTCTCCCCTGTGGAGTGTTTTTGTCACCTCGATAGCATCCCCTGCGGCCCTCACAAATTCCTGCATTACCACGCCGTCGGCGCCTTCCGGGATCATGGCGCCCGTAGTGAGATAAACGCATTTTCCATCTTCAAGCTCAACGGATGCCGCTTCGCCTATCCTGATCTCTCCCTGTACGTAGAGGAATAAAGGAGCTGTCTCTTTTGCCCCCTGTATGTCCTTTACCTTCAGCGCAAATCCATCGACGAGAGACCTGGGAAAAGGCGGTATATCCTCCGGCGACAGAATGTCCTCGGCAAGGATCCGGTGAAGGGCATCGTTTATAGCGACCGTTTCCTTTTCAGGATCTGCCCTGAACGAATTGATCATCGCTAATGCTTCTGACGAAGATACTGCCTTTAAAAATTCCATGACCTGCCGGTCCCTCTCTTCAAGCCCTGCAAAGGTTTCCGCTATGCGTTAAACACAATATCATACCATAACATGCCATTTTTTGAACCCATATTTTCATGAGAATGGCCACAAAGAATACCCGATAACCAATGACTGAACACCCAAACGGGGAGCGCTTCCGCAGGTTTTGTTCGGTTATTGAATATTGGTTATTATTTGGTGATTGGTTATTGGTGTTTGGTGATCTTCTGCAGCGCTAATTATTGCGTATTCTTTCCTGAGCGCTGCTTATCGCAGAATCCAGTGAACGGACGCGACAGAAACGATGAGAAATACGGCGAGGGCTGTGGCAATTATCTCCCATTCCCACCTGTTCACCTTCACGATCTCGTGCCAGTCGCAATGCGTACAATAGAGCACCTTGCGCCCGGCGAACTTCAGCAGCCATTCCCTGGGGTGTTTGCGGTAGCTTCGCCTCACCGGCTGCTTGCACTTCGGGCAGGTGATAGACGTAAGCACCGTCCTCAGGTACAGTTCATCAACTGAGGTAGAATATCTTCGCGGAGCAAGGTTGATCTCTTTTTGTATCTCGGTATGGTCGGCGAAAAAATCCAGGTCCTTTATCCCCCTGTATTCTTCATCGACCGTAACCCGGAGGCTTCCATGACCGCTTCCTGCATGAGTGCTAACAGGCATACCATTCACCCTTTCCTTTTAACATTATACATCTTTTATTATCGGAATTGAACTTATTTTTCACAAGCCCGACCCTTTCTTCAGTTTCTCTATGAAGCGGTCCAGTTCTGACTCCGTGAAGAGCGTCCTGCCTACGAGCTTTACCGGCGTAATATCTCCCCTCGCGATCAACCGGTAAAGGTTGGCCTTTGAGATCTTCAATATCCCCAACGTCTCCTTGATAGTATACAATTTGTCCATGCACTAAAGTCCATTATATAATATGGTATCATATTGTCAAGTAAATTCTCATATTATCTCATATTAATTTACTTTGTCTCTTTATAAATACTGCATGATTTTTTATGATACTATTTGATACTATATGATACTTTTATAAAAAAGTAAAGCTATCGGCTGCAGCAAAGGGGCAAGGGTTTTACTAAGATTCGAACTAAGGGGATGATTAGTTTTTTGACAGGCTCTTGATTATTTGGCGAATCTTAAGCTTACGCTCTCATCCATTGGGAGGGCCGGAGCAAAAAATTCGTACCGTTAGTTCCGTCAGCTGCCGGCCAGGCGTTCCTGCAATGCCTTGAACTGATTCTTCAATTCAACCGGCAGATCGGAACCGAATGTCTTGAAGAATTTTTCAATATCCTTCGCCTCTTCTATCCAGGCGTCCTTATCAACGGTCAGGAGCGCTTCCATCGTCTCCTTTGAAACAGACAAACCGGCAAGGTCAAGATCATCAGGCTTCGGGATATATCCGATCGGTGTTATCTGGGAACCGGCCGTCTTCATACACCTGCCCACGATCCATTCGAGCACGCGCAGGTTCTCGCCGAAACCGGGCCACATAAAGTTGCCGTTCTCATCCAGACGGAACCAGTTGACATGGAATATCTTGGGCGGTTTTTCCATCTTTTTGCCCATATCGAGCCAGTGCTGAAAATACTGGCCCATGTTGTACCCGCAGAACGGCAGCATTGCCATCGGGTCGCGGCGCACCTCCCCCTGTTTGCCGAATTGGGCGGCTGTCCGCTCTGAGGCCATCGTTGAGCCGATAAATACGCCGTGCTTCCAGTCAAAGGATTCGAATACCAGCGGCATGACGCTTGCCCTGCGGCCGCCGAATACGATCGCATCGATGAGAACGCCGTGATGATGCTCTATCCGGTTGGAGATAGAAGGACACTGCGTTATCGGGGCTGTGAACCGGCTGTTGGGGTGTGCTCCGAGCACCTTATTTCCCTTCTTGTCCACGGCGCCGGGTTTCCACGGCTTTCCTTCCCAGTTGATGCCTTCTTCGGGAGGGTTTCCATCCATGCCTTCCCACCAGATATCCTTGTCCTTGGTGAGCAGTACGTTTGTAAATATCGTATTCCTCTTTATCGTCTCCATCGCATTGAGATTTGACTTTTCATTGGTGCCCGGCGCGACGCCGAAGAATCCTGCTTCAGGATTGATCGCCCACAGCCTGCCGTCCGTGTCCACGCGCATCCACGCTATGTCATCTCCCACGGTCCAGATGCGGTAGCCCTTATGCTTTAATCCCTCAGGCGGGATAAGCATGGCAAGGTTCGTCTTCCCGCAGGCGCTCGGGAATGCCCCTGCTATGTATTTTATATGGCCGCTCGGGTCCTCGACCCCCATGATGAGCATGTGCTCCGCAAGCCAGCCTTCGGCCTTTGCAAGGTAGCTCGCAATGCGAAGCGCCAGGCACTTTTTCCCCAGCAATACATTGCCGCCGTACCCTGAGCCCACGCTCCAGATCGTGTTGTCTTCGGGGAAATGGAGGATAAGCCTTTTCTTGTCGTCCAGGTCCGCCTTGCCGTGGAGGCACTTTGTGAACTTGCCCTGCGCGCCCAGCTTCTTTAATACCTTCTCCCCGATATAGGTCATGGTGCGCATATTGAGCACCACGTAGATGCTGTCGGTCAACTCGACCCCGATCTTTGAGAAGGGCGATCCGACGGGCCCCATGGAGAAAGGGATCACATACATGGTCCGCCCCCTCATGGATCCGTAAAATATCTGCCCTGCCCTTTTGTACCCCTCCTCGGGCGGCATCCAGTTGTTCGTCGGGCCTGCCATCTTTTTTGTCGAAGTACATATGTACGTTAAATGCTCTGTCCTCGCAACATCGTTTGCGGCAGTCCTGTGATAGACGCACCCCGGCCATTTTTCCTTGTCCAGCTCAACAAGTTCGCCCGTGCTTATTGCCTCCTGTTCAAGCCGTGCCTTTTCTTCTTCTGATCCGTCGCACCACACGATACTGTCGGGCTGGCACATCTCTGCCATCTCTATAACCCATATCTTTAACTGTGCGTGCTTTGTCGGCCAATTCGTAACGTCATATGTATTCACCATTGTTCTGCTCCTCTTTTCTTTTACTCTTGCCTGACTTTTTATAAGGGTTTAGTTTACCATAAAAAAAAGAGAGTTGTTAGTGAATTCAGATCGACATTATTGTCGGACATATCTCAAAAAAACGACAAAAATGTTGGAGGCTCTTCCGTCGGCAGATAATTTGCTCAATGATTTCGACCTATTTGAAATACCCGTTCCTGGCATGGATGTTGCTGAATGATCTATCAAGAATGTTGCGAGTATCATCACGTTGGGCCCTTGACAGGGAAGGAGGCGCCTATGAAAGCAGCAATGATCGTGCTTGTATTAACCTTTTTGGCGGGATGCGCGGTAGTTCCTGCTGCTCCCTACAATGCCTACGGTCCGTACTACCCATCTCCTTACTATGCTTCTCCTTTGTATGTATACCAGGGATACAGCTGCTACAGGCCCTTGCATCATGGCTATTATGGCCCTCGATACCACAGTTACTACAGGGGAAGAGGGTATTTCCACCCTGGCGGACCCGGGCGTTACAGGTAGTGAAGAAAGGTGGTATAATTGTAGAAAGGAGTAAATCATGAAATTGTTCTCATTACAAACTCACCTGGCACCTGTTCTCATTCTAATCGGTATCCTCGCAGCGGGCCCGGCCCTGGCGGAAAAGCCGCCCTGGGCTGCCAACGGGAAGGTCGAAAAACAAAGACCTCAGGCAGCGCGCGAATCGCATAAGGGAAAACGCTATTTCACCGAACAGCAGCGGGCTTACATAAATGACTACTATGCCAAACAGTATGGAAGAAAAGGCCACTGCCCGCCGGGCCTTGCAAAAAAGCAGAACGGCTGCATGCCTCCCGGCCAGGCAAAAAAGTGGGCGATCGGACGGCCGCTCCCTCGGGATGTCATCTTCTACGACCTCCCGCCAAGCATCCTTTCACAGTTGGGACCTCCCCCGTCACATCACCGTTTTGTACGCGTTGCGCAGGACATCCTGCTCATCGCGACAGGGACCGGGATGGTCGTGGATGCTATCGACAACCTGAACTGGGAGTTCAGCCGTTAGCGGGACCGTTTACGAGGAAATACACGAAAGCGTTTCCATAGAAGAAGAAACAGAGAGGTGATCATGAAAGAGAAGGGTTTTATGATCGTTATTGTTGCTCTGTTAGGGATGTCGCTTGCCATCCCGGCCACAGGCCATGCACGGCGGGGGTGCTGTTATGGATGGTACGGGCCAGGAGTGTTCGCGGGCGGCATCCTGTTTGGCGCTGCCATTGCGCGGCCCTGGTACTACGCGCCGCGGCCTGTCTACATATATCCCGCGCCTCCGGTAGTCTATGCCGTTCCGCCGCCGGTATATTTCCCGAATCAGGCCTATGGCTATCCTGACCCGGCCTTAGCTCCAAAAACAGAGAGCGGCGAATGGGTCGAGGTGCCCGGCCAGTCGGTAAAAGGCAAATGGGTGCCTCCCCACAGGGTATGGGTGCCCAGGTAGTTCCCGAACCCGAATTGCCTCACATTAGATCTTGTCAAGGCATTCTTAAAGAAGGGGCCGTTGGCTTACCGCCGGATTGACTGTTGCGGTCAATCCTTGTAGAATGAAAATAAAACGCTTATTCAATGAACGGTGGTCTAAAAAATGCTCACGAAATTCCCCCTGATCCTGCTGCTACTATGCCTGTCGCTTTTCTATTGTGCCGCCTGCACAAAAACGCCGCATGACGGAGAAAAGGGCAGCTACGTTACCATCGTTTTCACACACGGGAAGATACCGGGAGATTACGAACAGTTCAAAAGAATCCTCCGGCAGTTCGAAAGGGAAAACCCGGGCATACGGGTAGTGGACAGGACGCTCCCTTCCTCTACTGACGAGCAGCATCAATTTTACGTCATCAACCTCGATGCAGGCTCAAAGGATTTCGATGTGCTGAGCATGGATGTCATCTGGGTGCCCGAGTTCGCGATGGCGGGATGGCTGCGCGACGTAAGCGGCCTCCTTTCGGAATCAGAGCTACATGACATCTTCCCCGGCCCCCTTGAGGCCGTTACCTATATGGGAAAGCGCTACGCCGTCCCGTGGTACATAGACGCGGGGCTTCTCTATTACAGGAAAGACCTCCTCGATGACATCGGCGCGAAGCCGCCTAAAACCTGGGATGAACTCGTCCGGACCGCCCGGCTGATCACGGAAAGATCGAAGGGCATCTACGGGTTTATCTGGCAGGGAAAGCAGTACGAGGGGCTCGTCTGCGATGTCCTCGAGTACCTCTGGAGCCACGGGGGCAACGTGCTTGAGAACGGAAAGGTTGTTTTGCACAGTCCGGAAAACGTCCGGGCACTGACCTTCATGAGGGAACTGATCGTACGAGACCGCGTTTCGCCCGAGATCGTGACCACCCTCGTGGAAGAATCCTCGCGGCACATCTTTGGAAACGGCAGGGCTGTTTTTATGAGGAACTGGCCTTACGCGTGGAACATCTTTGAAAGGGACGGATCGCCTGTAAAGGGGAAGATCGGCGTGGCCGCACTGCCCTCTGCGGCCGGCCATCCTTCTGCATCCACGCTGGGAGGCTGGCAGATAGGGATCAACAGGCACTCAAAACACCCCGATGCAGCGGAGCGTTTCGTCAGATTCCTCACGTCCAGGGAATCACAGAAGACCCTTGCCCTTACGGTGGGGTATAAGCCAACCCGAAGGTCCCTATACAGCGACGCGGACCTTAAGCGGCAGCAGCCCTTCATCGCAAGCCTCCACGACATCTTGCTGAATGCCCGGCCGCGGCCCGTCTCCCCTTATTACATGATGATGACCCAGATCCTGCAGCCAGAGTTCAGCGCGGCCATCGCCGGCATCAAGAAGCCATCGGACGCCCTGATGTCCGCTGAGAGGCAGGTGCAGCACGTCCTGGGGGTGCGCCCATGAAGCGCAGCGAAGCAGCTACCTGGTTCATAGCGCCCGCTCTCCTTCTCCTGGCCGCAGTGACCATCTACCCCATCATCCACGTGATCTATCTCAGCCTTCACCGGAAGCTCCTGATCTTCGGCATCTCCGAATTTGTGGGACTTCAGAACTTTCTCTTCCTTTTGAAGGACGGGCGGTTCTGGGGGGCCCTCGGCAACACCGCTTACTTCACCGCGCTTTCCGTTTCGGGCGAGCTAATCCTCGGGCTCGCTCTAGCCTTGCTGATGAACAAGGCCTTCTCGGGCAAGGGGTTCGTGAGGGCAATGGTGCTCATACCGTGGGCCATTCCCACCGTCGTTTCGGCAAAAATGTGGGAATGGATGTACAACGGGGATTTCGGGATCCTGAACTATCTTTTGGGCACGAAGGTGAACTGGCTGGGAGACCCATTCTGGGCCCTCCACGCGGCGATAATGATGGACGTGTGGAAGACGACCCCTTTCGTGGCGATCCTTCTTCTGGCAGGGCTGCAGTTGATCCCGCCGGACCTTTACAGCGCCGCGCGCATCGACGGGGCAGGACCGTTCCGCCTTTTCAGGCATGTCACGCTCCCTCTCATCAAGCCTATGATCCTTATAGTCCTCATCTTCCGCTCACTCGATGCCTTCCGGGTCTTTGATGCTGTTTATGTGCTTACCGGCGGCGGCCCCGCCAACACCACCGAGACCCTTTCGGTCTATGCCTACAAGGTGCTCTTTCAGACCCTCCAGATCGGCTACGGTTCAGCCCTCGCCGTCGTAGTGTTCATCTGCGTGGGACTCATCGCAATCGGCTTCATAGGGATCATGGGCAGAAGGGTGGCCTATCGATGAGAAAGGGCCTATTGTATATCTCTCTGATGCTGGTCATTTTCTATTCCGTGGGACCCCTCCTCTGGCAGCTCATAACCAGCCTGAAGATGGATTACGAACTGACACGGATCCCTCCCCTGCTTCCGGAGAACCCGAGCCTGGTCCATTACATTGCCATATTCAAAGGCAGGATGTTCCTCAGGGTCATCGCGAACAGCGCTGTGGTGGCCTCTTTGACAACCCTGTTCGCACTTGCCATCGGTTCGCTGTGCTCCTTCGGCCTCGCAAAGCTCGCTACCCGGTACAAGGCCCTCATTCTCGGTTTTGTCCTTTCCATATCCATGTTTCCTCCCATAGCAACTGTCAGCCCTCTCTACCTGGTAATCAGGTCCATAGGCCTCAGGGACACCTGGTGGGCGCTGATCATCACTTACACGACATTTTCCCTCCCTCTTACAATCTGGATACTCACGAGTTTCTTCAGGGAGCTGCCGGACGAGATCTATTATGCTGCCAGGGTCGATGGATGTACGCCCTTTCAGTCTTACTACCGGATAGTTTTGCCGCTCTCTGCTCCGGGAATATTCGCAACCGCCATTCTCGTATTTATCTTTTCCTGGAACGAGTTCCTCTACGCCCTCACCCTGACCTCAACGCAGGCGTCCCGTACCATTCCAGTAGCGATCGCGCTCTTCCCAGGTATCCACGAGATTCCCTGGGGGGAGATAGCCGCGGCTTCAGTAACCGTAACCGCTCCTTTGATCATTCTTGTCTTTGCTTTTCAAAGGAGGATCATAGAGGGGCTCACAGGAGGGGCCGTCAAGGGGTAAACTATGGCAGGCATACGTCTTGAAAATATTCATAAGCGGTTTGGGGGCATCACCGTTATTGATAATATCAACCTCTCCATCCACGATGGCGAGTTCTTCACCTTCGTGGGGCCGAGCGGGTGCGGGAAATCGACTATCCTGAGCATGCTGGCAGGGCTCGAGGAGGCAAGCAGCGGCTCTATCTATTTTGATGATACAGATGTAACCGGCCTCTCGCCAAAGGAGCGCGATGTGGCCATGGTGTTCCAGAGCTACGCGCTCTACCCCCACATGACCGTTTATGACAACATAGCCTTCCCGCTTCGCATGAGGGATCACGGCCGGTCCCGGATAGAATCAGAGGTGGCCCGTGCAGCGTCGATGCTCGGCCTTGAGAGGCTTCTTGCCAGGAAGCCAAAGGAGCTCTCCGGGGGACAGAGGCAAAGGGTCGCCCTTGGAAGGGCGCTTGTCAGGTCGCCGAAGGTCTTCCTCATGGATGAGCCCCTCTCCAATCTCGACGCACGGCTGCGGCTGGAGATGAGAGGTGAACTGAAAAGGCTTCACCGGGAGCTTAAAACGACCACCGTCTACGTTACCCATGACCAGGCCGAGGCCCTGAGCCTCTCTGAAAGAATAGCCGTGCTGGACAGGGGCGCCATCCGCCAGGTCGGCACGCCCCGGGAGGTCTATTCAGAGCCGGCCAACCTGTTCGTCGCGGGATTCATAGGCAGCCCGTCGATGAACTTCGTTCCTGCCGTTATAGATCGCACAGATCCCCTTGAAGTGGAATGCAATGGTCTCAAGCTGGCCCCCGTAGCGATCGGGCGGCCCGCGGAGAAGAATGCCGTCCTCGGCATAAGGCCTGAGGACGTCTCTGTTTCAAATGATAGATCGGAGGGAGGTATCGCCGTCACCGTTACGCTGGTCGAACCGGCCGGTTCCTTCAACTGGGTGGACGTGGAATGGAACAGCACGATCCTGAGAGGGATCGCATCGGCGAAAGAAGCGCTGCGGCCAGGGGACCTGGCGTATATGAGCTTTCGTCCGGAACAAGCCCTCCTTTTTGAGGAACGTTCCGGCCTCCGGATCTGACCCTATAATATTTTTATCTAACAAGCAATGGACCAACTTGTCTTTTGTTCAATGCTGCGTCAAAATTATTCTTTAACGATTTTGCATAAGGCAATACAGAACGGCGCCCGAAGCAATTACCATGAAGGGAAGGGCAATCCAGAATATTTTTGCGAATACCTTCCCCGTGGATTGGGCAGGCCAGTTTTCGTCTCTGAACGAGAGAATAATCCCTTTGTCTTTCTGCCAGTCGAGGTTCCAGAGCAGGCCTGCCGATATATAAAGCACCGATGACGCAAGGATGTTCGGCAACCAGGTGATAGGGTAGCGGCCGTCTCTGATAAGGAGGTAGAGGTCATAGGACCAGCTTGCCGAGAACATCCAGGCGCAGAAGGCGATGAACCCATGTTTTACCGAAAGTTTTCCCGCAAACACCTTGTATAACGTGCCAACGGCCCAGGGGGCGCTCAGGAAAGTCAAGAGCGACATGAATCCCGCATCAACATAATCCCATGTAGGGTCACCCGTATAGGGCGCAACGATAACCATGCCTGTTCCAGCGATAAGAAAGGTGCATACTTTCCATGGGACAAAGAGAAAGCGCCGGTAGCCTCTACATAAGATTGCGCAATAGTCCTTTTCTCTGATAAGCAGAATAAGAGCGAGAACGGAGGCAACGCTCCATGTGATGGTGTAGATGGTAAAGAAAATGTTCATGATGCTTAATCCATCGAGTGCCATTTCATGGTCTGGGAATGGTAGACGCGCCTGCCGAAGGGCGGTTCATATGTGAATTGCAGGGAATAATGGTCACCTTCGGTTGATCCCTTGTTTCGGTGATAGAAATACCTCCATTCAGTAATACCCGTATACCTGGCAACCGGTATCCTCGTGAGGTAACCGGGCACAAGATCGCTTAGCCTGTCCGGATAGGCCCCTTGCTTTATTTTGTACTGCTCGCAGGCAGCGATGACTATCTTTGCGTTTTCGTATGCGACACGGTTATTATATGCCTATATATCTTTACAGCCTTCTTTTGTGCGAATGCACCTGTTCTGCCTCCAGACAGTGCCGCCTTTTCCGGCATATCGTCCTCATTCATATCCGCCCCTTTTGGATGTTGTTCAGTAAATGATCATGCTGTCCATTACGGCATTTTTCAAAACCCACTTATTATCTTCTTTATCCATAAGCACAAAATAGCCCGTACGAAGCGATCCGCTCCATTCAACATAGAATAAGGCGGTATTCTTTGCACTGTTAAATCCTACCCTTGAGAGATAGACAAGCCCGTCAAATCCCTTCGGCGGCACGTACATGGTCACTCGATACTGGTCGTGTTCCCTCATGAGATCCATTTCCCGCCGCTTCCATTCAGATGGAACAAGCACGGAGAAGGATCTGCCTTCAGGCATCCATTCCTGGAATGCCAAATCTTCTTTTTTGGGAGCGTGTATCCTGTACATGTCGGAGCATGCCCTATCCGACATGACGAAAAGGGCGGCGAGGGCCAACAAAAGCAGCAGGGCGCGGCTTATTGGGGGCGACATTTTTTCAGTCTATCCCTGGTCCTTTCTATCTGCTGCCTTAGAGCTTTCTCAGCCTTTAGTTGTTGATCTGCTATATCAGCAAGCTGCGAAATTCTCTCCCAGCTTAGTTCCAGTTTCGTGCCGGCATAAGCTAAATCTCTCGCCAACGGTGCCGCTGACAGCCAAGGACTAACTTTTTCAAAAAATTTTGAAGCTTCCCTTATCTCAATTTCATGATCAATTAACGCATCGGTAAAATAAGAACCAATATCCGATAAATTTTCTCTCACTTCCGGATCTTTCAATATTTCAGTAATGTTTCGATCCCCTTCCTCAACAATCTTTTGATACAACCCATACTCGCTCTCCATGGTTTCCCTAAGATCATCGGCCGGGATGGCATATTTACCAGCATTCTTCGCGATGATCATCTTTTTATAGTTTTTATAGAGTGTCTGGGTTTTTTCTATTTTAACGTTGATCCTGTTCAAAAGATCTTTATTATTTGGCAAGTCTTTGATCGCTGTTGTTTTTAAATTGTCCAACACCTTACGATATCTGTCGATTCTTTCCACCCTTTTCTCCAACATATCCGTGAATCCGCTTGTCAAATATTTTGTGATCGATTCCCCTGCCTCGGACATAGCCTCCTCACCTTCTTTGGTCCAACCTGCTCGCTCTTCGTTCGCCATATCAACTGTCTTCTTAAAATCTTTAAGGACCCTATTATCCAGTGCAAGCTGGGCCTCTAACTTCTTGCAGTCATCGCTTCCTTCGGTTTGTGAGCTGCTTTCCGCCATAAGGCCTTTAAGCCCATTTATCTTTTTTTCCAGTAATCCCTTATAAGATTGTGCAAATTTTAGATTCTCCTGATTCTTTTTCTTTGCTTCCTGTGCCTTGGCCAAGGCCTCACGTGCAATTGTCTCTGCCTGTACATTGCCTTTTTGCCGGGCAAGCCTCACAATGTTCTCGGATTTCATTATAGTGTTATCGCACTTCATGATCTCGCCTTCGTATCTTCGGATATCTGCCATTGTCTTGCTTCTCATATCTTCGAGCTTCGCTATCATGCCGGGCATCGAGTTGCTCTTCTGGGCGCCTGCATCCTGGGCAAAAGAGATACTGCAAAAGATCAAGAGAAGGAGGACCGATAGAACATATATGCCTGTTCTTCTCCTCGCTATAATGTGCCTCCTCCTATCGCATGATCCCGGTCTTCTGTTGCTTATCACTTTCCTTCCCTCTCCATCATAAACTCCCATTTGTAGATCTCGTCCTTCACCTGGCGGATGTTCGGTGCATTGGGATAAAGGTCAAGATAGA
>Ga0302252_1000531_pt1 | contig 31839 bp, 25 predicted proteins | sample AAG_RA_Leu_MG_FD_193511 | JGI IMG/M metagenome (GOLD analysis project Ga0302252, IMG submission 193511) | Enriched activated sludge microbial communities from anaerobic digester in WTTP, New Holstein, Wisconsin, United States - AAG_RA_Leu | ecosystem: Engineered > Bioreactor > Anaerobic >... | reverse complement strand
ATAACAGGCTTATCTCCCCCAAGAGTTCACATCGACGGGGAGGTTTGGCACCTCGATGTCGGCTCATCGCATCCTGGGGCTGAAGTAGGTCCCAAGGGTTTGGCTGTTCGCCAATTAAAGCGGTACGTGAGCTGGGTTTAGAACGTCGTGAGACAGTTCGGTCCCTATCTGTTGTGGGCGCAGGATAATTGAGAGGAGCTGTCCTTAGTACGAGAGGACCAGGATGGACGGACCTCTAGTGTACCAGTTGTCACGCCAGTGGCATATGCTGGGTAGCTATGTTCGGAAGGGATAACCACTGAAAGCATCTAAGTGGGAAGCCCACCTCAAGATTAGTTATCCCGCTTGGTAGCAATACCAGGCTAAGATCCCGGGTAGACCACCCGGTTGATAGGCTGATGGTGTAAGCGCAGCGATGCGTTTAGCCTACCAGTACTAATAGATCGAGCGGCTTGGCCATATTTCAAAAAAATCAGCATGTATAGCTGTCCTAAAAGTTAATAGCCGACAGCCTTCAGCAGTTAGCTTTCAGCCAAAACAACTCAAAGCAGTGGGCTGATAGCTGAAAGCTGATCGCTGAGCGCTGAAGTTAAGTTTCCCGGTGACCATAGCGCAGAGGCCACACCCGTTCCCATCCCGAACACGGAAGTTAAGCTCTGCCACGCCGATGATACTGCATGGTTAACTGTGTGGGAAAGTAGGTAGTTGCCGGGTTAAGATTAAAAAAGCCCAGGGAGTCCTTCCCTGGGCTTTTTTAATTGGAATGCGAAACAGCGCTGCATTGACAATCCAGAAAGGCATGCTATACATACCTCAATGAGGATCGTAAAAAGAGGCGAGCTCAAGGTTGTCACCCTCTATCCCGGAGAGTACTATGTCTCCAGGGGCAATGTCGTCATATCGACCCTGCTCGGTTCGTGCGTCTCGGCCTGCCTTTATGATCCCGTTAATAGGGTTGTAGGCATGAACCATTTTCTCTTGAGCAACAAGCGGTACTCCAGGCATATGCCTATGTATGCCACGGAAGCGGGACGGTATGGCATTAACGCCATGGAATTGGTTATCAACGGGATGGTCAAGCTCGATGCGAAGAGGGAGAATTTTCATGCGAAAGCCTTTGGCGGGAGCTCCTTGCTGCAGTCGCTGGGCAGACCGGGAAACTTTTTTTGTGTTGGAGAAGTGAACCGCCGTTTTATCCTTGAATTTCTCAACAATGAGGGCATACCGCTGGTAAGCTCTGATCTGGGCGGCCACAGAGGAAGGGTTATCCGTTTTTCATCGAATGACTTTTCCGTGCTCATGAGAAGGACCGTGGAGTCCGCAACGCCGAAGCTGGCGAAGGACGAAAAAAGATTCTGGCTCAAATCGATAAAAGAACAGGAGAAAAAGATCGAAGAACCCGATCTCTGGATATAGGACAAAGGGCAGAACGCCACAATGCTCCACGGGCTTTTCAAAAGGTACAAGCAAGGGAAGACCCAAGAAACAATGCGGTCGCGATTCGCGTTTACTTTTGAATATAGTGTATACTATACGCGATTCAAGGCAGGGCCATGGAGGTGAGGAAGATGCCCGGTAAAGAATACGAATGCAAGGACTGCGGACGCGCCTTCCTGGTATACGAGGAAGAAAAGAGGGAGCCGAGGTGTCCGAGTTGCGAAGGCGGGAATGTGGCGAGGAAAGAAGCGCAGCCGTTGCCGGAGTGGTTGATGCAACTCAAAAATAAGACAGGCTCAAGCTGAAAGTGATCTTCAGAATGGCGTGCCATTCTGCAACGTACGAAATTGGGGACGTAGTTTCTTATCCGATCAGAAAATAGACACAGGCAACGAAGATCCCCGCAAACAAAAGGAGCAGGAGCCACGATACGGCGCTCATGCGTTTTTTAACGGCAGGCGGCGTTTCTTCCGCGGCAATGGACGCATACCCGGCCAACCTTCTGTTTGACAGCAAAAAAACAGCGATCCCTGAACCCGCCACGAGCAGAGGGAGTATGACGTTCCATGAAGAGGTATTGGTGCTGCGCGTCATGATAAAGACCGCCATCGTGGATCCCAAGGCTGCTGCAACACCCCCAAGCAATTTGCCAAGCATTGCCGGGAGGCGTTTGAGCTCGTTTCTGGTTTGACGCGTAAGGTTTCCCATGGGCCGCCTCTGTTCTCATAATAGCACAGGGGACATCCATAAAATTATAAAATTCTTTACAGCGCCTATCACCGTTTGGGCGGAATTGTCCTTGGCGGCCTGATCGGTTTTTTGACCTCGGGCGTCTTTGCCTGCGTGGTGCACTCGAAGCTGCACTCCACGCTCGACACTTCCAATGCCTTGCACGTTGCGCCATCAGGAGGAAGACGCTTCAGCGTGACCACATCGGAGGCGCCGTGGGCAGCAGGCCCGTAAAAGCACGTCAGGTATCCCTGGGGATTGATATAGTGCCTGCAATACATCTTGTAGCCGGACGCTTCCGATTTTTGCCAGCCATCCCCATTTTCGATCCGCACCAGTTGAAAAGGATTATCAGTAAGGACCTTCGGGCATGATATGATCGTCGTCTCCGCATAAAGGGGCGTAGTTGCCGGGATAACGATAAAGGACGCAATGAGAAAAACGCAGGCAATCTTCTTGAACATGTCAAACCTCCTTATCATAGTTTGGACCACCATGGAATGGGCCGGTTTTTCTGTCTCAGGCCGCGCCGAGCTTTTTCGCGATATCCTCCTTGAGGATCTTTTTATCCGTCTTGCCGACCTTGGTGAGGGGCATGGCATCGATGATCTCCATGCGCTCCGGCAGCTGGAGGACCGAGGCGCCGATGCCCTTGAGGTACGTCGCAAGCTCTTCGAAGGAGAGGCGCGCCCCTTCCTTGAGCTTGACGTAGGCGCAGATCCTCTCGCCGAGCGCCTTGTCGGGCATGCCGATGACCGCCACTTCGGCAACGGCCGGGTGGGAGCTGACCAGCCGTTCGATCCCGATCGCGCTGAGCGTCTCTCCTCCCCTGAGGATCGTCTCCTTGATCCTGCCCGTTATCGTCATGATCCCTTTCTCATCGATCTTCGCCAGGTCGCCGGTCCTGAAGAACCCGTCCTCGGTGAAGACGTTCTTGTTCTCTTCCTCGGATCTGAAATAACCGCTGAAAATGGTGGGGCCTTTCGTAATGAGCTCCCCTTCTTTGTTGGGCGGCAGGTCCTGCAGATGCTGGTCGACGATCCTGACCTGCGTGTAAGGACAGTCTTTTTCACCGACCGTATTGCAGATCGTTTCAATATCGGCGTCGAGGCGGCTCATCGCCGCCGGCCCTTCAGAGGAGCCGAGGGCATTGACGAATTTGCAGCCGATCTTCTCGTATACGCTTCTTACCAGTTCCGGGGTGCTGGGCGCCCCTCCTGCATAGAGCCTTGTCAATGAGCTGAGGTCATAGTCTTTCAGGTTCTCGAGGCTCACGATCCTCTGTATAAGGGCCGGCACCGTAGGAAAGGCCGTCACCTTCTCCCGTTCTATGACGCTACAGATATCAGCGGCATCGGTGCTGTCGGTGATCACATATTTGGCGCAGTGGAAGAAGGCGCCGCCCACGCAATTATGTATCGCCTGGGCATGGCTCACAGGCGCGGCGGTGAGCATAACGTCGTTGCATGTGACCTCCCAGGCCCTGGTGTGGTATTCGACATTGGCGATGTAATCGTTGTGCGTCCGCGGGACTGCCTTGGGCGCGCCCGTTGTGCCTCCTGTGGGGAGGATGATGGAAACCTCCATAGGATCGGGCCTCCTGGCGGCAAGGGCTTCAAGGTTTGACCCGGTCAGCTCGCTCTCTTCGATCAGCTTTTCTAAAGGGGTGAAGTCCCTGCTCCCCGGCGATCTGACGGATATGATATGCCTCAGCCCTTTGTTCTCCCCCATTACCTGCTGCAGCATGGGCAGGTAGTCGGTCTTCTTGTAATGATCAGGGCCGATCCAGGCCACGGGGTTCGTAAGATTGCTCAGATAGCTGACCTCCGAGAGGCTGTGGCGGGCCACGAGAAGGACAACGATGGCCCCGATCTTTTGGAGCGCAAAGAAGGCAAAGATGAATTCATGCCAGTTCGGGATCTGGAGCAGAACAAAATCGCGCTCCCTGATCCCCAGCCTCATAAGGCCGATGGCGAGGCGGTCCACCTTCTCGCGGAGCTCATGATAGGTAAACCGGGCGGTATCATCCACGAGGGCCTCCTTTCGCGGATAGAGATCCGTCGCCTTGTCGAACATGTCTCCCCAGGTGAGGCCCAGCCACCACCTGTACTTGACATACTTCTCCACATCTTCAGGTTTATATGGTTGAAATCCCCGGACCGGCATTATCTACCTCCCAGTAGCGCTCTTTTAATAAGCGACTTCGATATTTCGACCTTGTAGCTGTTCATGCTCAGGGGCCTGGCGGATGACATTGCCATCTCTGCCGCCTCTGCAGCAGTTGCCTCGTTTACCTCCTTCCCCTTCAGCATCTCTTCGGCGGATCGCGCCCTCACCGGCCCCGGGGCGACTGCGCCGAGCGCGATGCGCACATCGGTGCACACCCGGTTCCTGGCCACTAAAAAGGATGCGACGCTTACGATCGCAAAATCCACCGGCGCCCTTAGGGCGAACTTGATGTATCTTTGATCGGCAGGCCGGGCAAGCGCAGGCACTTCGATCTCCTTTACTATCTCGTTCGACCGGAGGGCATTTGCCAGGGGACCGAAGAAATCAGCGACCGCCATCTTCCGATCGCCCTCCGGGCCCGAAACGCGAACGCATGCATCCAGCGCAGCGAGCGCCACGGCGGTGTCGGACGGGCACACGGCGAAGCAGCGTTTTCCATTCATGATGGCATGGTACCGGTTGTCGCCTCTCACGGCAAGGCATGCCCCGCTTCCTTTGCGAGCGCATTGGATCGGCCCCCCTATGTGCCTCGGGTACCGGTAATACCAGCAGCGGACATCCTGGCAGAGGTTCCCGCCGATCGTTGCCGCATTCCTGATCTGAGGCGTTGCAACCGAGCGTGCCGCCTCTGCCAGGACCGGGTAGCGTTCTTTGATCAAAGGCGAGCCGGCGATATCAGAAAGCTTCACGAGGGAACCGATCGTCAACCCCCTCTCGTTCTCTGTGATCGAATCGAGGCCGGGGATATTCTTGATATTGATGACAACCCTGGGGTAGCCGGGAAGTATCTCGTCCTTCAGGGCGCCGAGCAGGTCCGTGCCGCCCGCATTGATGACAGCTTTGCCTTTATGCTTGCTGAGGATCAGATGAGCTTCCTCTATCGTGCGCGCATTGATATGGGTGAAGGTCCTCACGGCGCACCTCCCTTACGGCCCCGCGGGGGAATCTTGCCGAGCGCCCTGAGCACCTTTTCGGGGGTTACCGGATATTCGTGGAGCCATGTCCCGATGGCATTTGAAACGGCCATCAATATCGCCGACGGCCCGGGCGAGGTTGCGATCTCTCCGATCCCTACGGCATGGAACCTGTGGCTGGGAAAAGGTGTTTCCGAAACCACATTTTTTATGACCGGAAGCTCGGGGAAGGTTCGCCACTTGTAATCGATCAGGTTGGCGTTGAGGATATGGCCCGAAGACCGGTCGATGACCGTTTCCTCAAAAATCGCGCTGTCAATGCCCGCTGAGCCGAGGCACCCGTTGAGCTGGTTGTCCAGGCCCGGAGGGTCGATGATCTGCCCCACGTCGGAAGCGTTGACCACCAGCGGCAAGGTTACTTTCCCTGTTTCCGTGTCTACCTCTACCTCAACGAAGGTCATCATGCAGTTGGTCAGGGAATAATCGGGATCAAACCGGCCGTAGCCAGTAATGGTGCGGTCAACGGCCATGGCCTTCCAGGGGATCTTCGCGGCGGGATCATCTTTGCGGTAAATGACGCCGTCGGCGGTATCAAGCTCTTCGGGCCTTGCCTTGAGCCTGGGGGCGACAAGTTCCAGGAGCCTCCGCCTGGCATCTTCCGCTGCGGCAATGACAGCGGATCCTATAGCGTAGGTCCCCCTTGAGCCGGCCGGGCCGAATTCGTAAGGATTGATCAGGGAATCTGACGGCGTGATGGAGATCCTCTCCATGGGGAGTTGGAGCACCTCAGCCACCATGCGGATGTAGTTCGTGACCTGGCCTGTCCCGTGCTCGGTGACGCAGGAGAAAAGCATCGCAGTCCCGTCGGGATGGAGGCGCACATATGCCTCCGAAGAGTCCTCGCCGATGTCTGCGTTGCCATGGACGCCCACGCCAATCCCTCTCCGCCTGGAGCCGTTCACCGCCGTGGGCGTAAGCCACCCCTTCCACTTCTCTTTCCAGCCGAAGTCCCCGGCGCCTTTCTCCATGGCCTTTGTATAATCTACGCCCCGGTAGGTATACCAGATGCCGTCCCTCCAGAAATACCCTCCCCCGGGCTTGACAAAATTCTTCTTCATGAATTCCAGGGGGTCCACGCCGGCCTTTTCCATTGCTAAGCTCAGAAGCGGTATGAGGCAGCATTTCAATTCCTGGCCGCCAAAACCCCTTACGATGCCGGAGGCGTTCCGGTTGGTGCAGACGATGACAGGCTTCAGGTCCCAGTTAGGGCACCTCACCATGATCTGCACCTCGCCGCAGCCGACGGCAACCTGCGACTGGGTTGTCATGGAGTAATAGCCTGTATCGATAAGCCAGGAGCCCTGCACGGCCGTCACGGTCCCGTCCTTTTTCATGCCAACCCTGGCGCTCATGCGCGAGCTCGGCCTGAGCGTAAAGGCCGCGAGGTGCTCTTCCTTGGTAAGGACGAGCTTAACAGGTTTGCCTGTCGCCCTGCTCAGAAGCGTTGCGTAGCACTGGATCGGCCATGACATGTACTTGGAGCCGAAGCTGCCTCCGCAAGGCCCTCCGATCGTTCTTACGCGAACCTTTCTCTCCATGATATGGGAAAGGATAACCGTGTCCATATATGAAGCCTGGTTCGAAACCCACAGGGTCACGCTGTCGGGCGCTTCCCACAGGGCCACGACACCCGGCGGTTCAGGCGGAATGGGGTTCGGCATATTCTCGTAACCGAAGGTACCTTCCGTGACAACATCGGCCTCGGCAAAACCCTTTTCCACATCTCCGACGACCACCTCTTTCAGGTTCTTGGGCCCGAAAAAGGGAACGCCCGGGGTCACCACGTTTCCGGGAAAGTCTTCATACAACTGAGGGGCCCCCGGCCTTAACGCCTCATCCATATCAAAGACAGCGGGCAGCGCCTCGTATTTGACCTTGATGTTCCTGAGAGCGTCCTTTGCGTGCTCTTCCGTGTCTGCGGCAACGATTGCTACGGCGTCGCCAACGTACCTGACCTTGCGGTCCAGGACCCGGGTGGAGCGGGGCGTGCCTCCCTTCCAGTCAGGGACGTCTTCCCAGGTAAGCACGGCCTTTACCCCGGGCAGATTCATGGCGTCGTCCCTGGAGATGCTCTTGATAATGGCGTGGGGATGAGGGCTTCTGAGCACCTTTCCATGGAGCATGCCGGGGAACTTCCGGTCGTCGAGGAACTTTGCCGTGCCCGTTACGATGTCCTGTGCATCCCTCCGCTGCGTTGCCTTTCCAATAAACCTGTACAGGCTTGCCATTCCCGTCACCTCCCCTTGCCGGAGGCTGCCAGGACAGCCCTTATTACGTGATAGTTGCTGATGCACCGGCAGAAGTTGCCCGACAGTCCTTCCTTCACCTCTTCCTCCGTGGGAGAGGGGTTCTCCCCGAGAAGCGCCTTTGCGCTCATGACCATGCCCGGCGTGCAGAACCCGCATTGAAAGGCAGTGTGGTCCACAAAGGCCTGCTGCAGAGGGTCCAGTTTCCCGGTCTCAGGATCGCCCAGGCCCTCCACGGTGGTGATCTGTTTCCCATCGCACTCAACGGTGAGCGTCATGCAGGAGAGGACCGCCTTTCCATCCATGAGGACGGTGCAGGACCCGCAGGCGCCGTGATCGCATGAGACCTTGGTGCCGGTAAGGCCGAGCGTTTCCCGCAGCGTATGGGCCAGCGTATCGGCCGGGTCGATCTGGTGCGGGGCCGTGCCCACCTCCAGCGTGAATTCTTGTCCGTTGACGGTCAGATTGATGTGCTCTATCTCGCCGGTTTTCTTGCGCGGGCGTTTTTTGTCCACCGCCATGCCTTCCCCCTTCCCTGATTGTTTTCCCCTATCATTTTCCTCACACCTCGATATGTTGTCAAGAAAAAACCAGATGCTCGTCGCTGGATCCTCGATTCTTGTTCGATCTCATCCAGTATCCAGCATCCAGTATCCAGCAGTTGATCCCTGGAAATGTTTCATTGACATACAGGGCCGGTCTTTCTATACTCACTTCTGTAAGGAGCGTGTCACATCAAATGAAGAGGGAGAGGGCGATGTCTAAGATCAGAATTATCTGTGCAGTGTTCCTGTGCTTCATCCTTGCCGGTGCATTCGCGCCGGGCGGGGCATTAAGCAGGCAAAATCCCTATGAAAGCGCCATTATCACAGCTCGCAGCGAGATCTGGAAGGCCATTAACAGCGGCAAATGCGGAAGCGCTACCGCAGCCATCATGGCTGACGGCAAGGTCGTCTACGCTGAAGGCTTCGGCATGGCCAGCAGGGACAAGAGCATACCCGTCACAACGACCACGCTCTTCAACATCGGCTCCATCAGCAAGGTGTATGTGGCAACGGCGATCATGCTGCTCGTCGATGACGGCAAGATCTCTCTCGACAGGCCGGTCACGGACTACCTGCCGGAATTCAGAATGGCTGACGACCGGTACAGGAAGATCACCGTGAGGATGACATTGAACCACGTATCGGGCATGCACGGGACCGAGGTCAAGAATTCCTTCGGGTTCAGATACGACGACAACGTGAAGAAAGAGACGCTCGAGACGCTGGCCCGCGCGCATCTCAAGCATGACCCGGGGGCCATGTCGGTCTATTGCAATGACGGTTTTACCCTGGCGGAGATGATCGTGGAGCGGGTGAGCGGCAAGAGATATATGGATTTCCTTCATGAGAGGATGTTCAGGCCGCTGGGCTTGAAAAATACCGGCATAGGCGTGGGCGAGATCAAGGGCAGGCCCATAGCATTCTATTATGACCCGAAGACCGGGAAGAAGCATCCTCCGGAAGTGCTCTCGATCATCGGCGCAGGCGGGCTTTCATCGACCGCCGTAGAGCTGTGCCGTTTTATGGACGCATTCTCGGCGAAAGGCAAGCTTCTGAAGAAGGGGTCGCTTGCCGAGATGAGAAAGGAGCAGCCTTCCGCGTTCCGGGGAAAACTGAGGAACCCGACGTTCTCCTTCGGGCTGGGCTGGGACATGACGGGCCTTCCGCGGTATGATAAGGCCGGCATCCAGGTGCTGGGCAAGAGCGGGGGTACGGGGAATTACTCATCCATGGTCTTCACGGTCCCTGACAAGCGAATATCCGTCGCCGTCATCGCTGCCGGGAGGGGAAGCGGCGCGATGAAGATAGCCCTCGATGTGCTGGATGCCGTGCTGGTCGGGAAGAAGCTCGTTCCGAAGGAAGAGAGGCCCGTTCCGGTGCCGCCGAAAGCCCATAAGCTGCCCCAGGATCACGCCTCCTGGAGCGGCTATTACGCCGATGGTGCAGGGTTGGGCCAGGTGGTGTTCGATGCGGAGAAGGACGCCGCCGCCCTCTATGCGTTCAAGGGGCAGGAGAAAGCACCGGCAGGCACGTTCATCTACAGTAACGGCTACTACCACGATAACGAAGGCAACCGTTACTATTTTACCAAAGTGGGCAATGAGGTCTATTTCGTGAGCTGCCTGTCAGGCGCCGGGATCGATATGATCGCAATGCAGAAGGTGAAACCCCTGGAAAAGCCGCAAAGCCTCAAGATCGATGTGGACAACAAGGCGTGGCTGCGCCGCAACGTCGGCCCTTTTGAGGGGGTTATGATCGTGGAATCACATTTTGCCAGGTCGTTCCTCTACAGGGACCTGCCGGGATACGTGTTCTTCCAGGGCACACACAGGGTCGATTCCTCGGAGTTCGCGGGCATGCCTTTTGATGCCATCCGCGACCAGGCGGAGCTCGCCCTTTTTGAGAAGGACGGCCTCACGTGGGCATGGGTGTCGGACCTGCTCTACAGCCCGGCAGAGGCCGCTGCTCCATTAAAGGCCGGCGAGAACTCCGTGAAGATAGGCGGCGACGGGTATAACCAGTGGCTGGTCGCAAATGAGGACGCGGTTATAAGCTTTACAAGGCCTGAAAAGGGGAGGATCATCATCTTCGCTGCTGATGATACCACGACCTATGACAGCGCCGTTGACACGGGCGATGCCTACGTGGCAAAGGGCAGCTATATCGAATGTGCGGGCTTTGCCAGCGATGTCTTCACCATCAACGTCAGGCCTGTTACGGCAAATGAAAAGAAATAAAGGATTCCGGCAGGCTGCTGAAATTGCTCCCCGAGCCACAAAGAGATTCTTTACCCCTGCGGCGTTAGCGTTGAACCGCTTTATTTCAGTATCGGCGCAACAAATTCAAACGATCAGCTGCCGCTGGCCGCAGATGGCCCCTCTCCCTTCTCCAAACAGGAAAGCTGACGCCGAACCATGTGTATATGTTCCTTCAGGATGAAAAGCTCATCATAAAAGGCAATTGACACGTGAATCTTGCTGACAGCTTCCTCGATGCTATCGAGCCTTGCTTGTAAGTTTTCAATATTTTCTGGTTGCATACGTTCTGTTATTTCTTTCTCAATATTCCCGAGCTCACGATACCAGCGATAATATTTCGACCGGTTCTGCCACGTGTATATCCAGGGGAGGATCCCAATCAATGGAATGATAATCACTCCCAGAGGGATCAACAAGATGATCATACGGTCGATAAAAGTTGCTGCCCAGAAGGGGAAGTAGTCGTAAAGCGACGAACCGCCCGATCTATAAAACCGCTGGGCTTGATCACTGATGGAAAAATCTTGCTTGCTCACTGATGGAAATTCCCCCGCCTTATGAACCCATCCGGCTTTACTGTGGATCTCAACAGAGGCCTTCAGGAGCAGATAGACCAAGGCAGGATGCAGGTCTTTATGTATGATAAGGTCAACTTTTGGAGATAAAAGATGGACATCGGAAGCAGGGAACCTTTTTGATGGATCAAGAATTCCCCTGGGCAAAACGACGTGGGAAAGATCGGGAAAAAGTCTCGTGTAAGCCTCCACCTGGCTGAAGTTCATTAGTCTTATATCCTTCTCCTTAAGTAATCTTAATATAAACTGGTTGTCAGCCGTACCAAATGCCATAATCGCATCCAATCTCCCTTCTTTTATCTCATTATACGCATCAATATAGGAGATCTCATGCAATACGGTTTCCGAACCGATAACGTTCGCCGCCTTCAGTAGATCGCGGGCAAATTTTTGTACGCCGCTCCCCTCCGGCCCAATAGCGATTGATTTTCCCTTGAGTTGTGACAGATCATCAAAAATTTTGTTGCCCCGGTAAAACACCCACAGGGGCGAATAAGTAAGATTACCAAGAGAAACAAGATTCGATATTGGCTCTGCCCTTGCGATCCCGCCTTGAACGAAACCTACTTCAACCTCATGAGTTTTGTTCTTTAAGAGCCGTAGATTTTCTACGGCCCCTGACGTGAAACGAAGGTCCAATCTGATATTGTCGCGGGCCAGTATCTGTTTATATCGTTCACCGTAGAAGGCAAACGCACCGCCTTCCATGCCGGTGGCCATAACGAGGGACTTTGGTGGGAATGGCTTGATATAATGATAGCTCACCCAGAAAAAGAACACCATGATTAACAGGGTAAGGATAATAATAAACAATAAGATTTTTGGAGGTAATTCCCTGATCTTGCCGCGGCCCATTCCCTATCTCTCCAAGGTAGCGTTCAGGACGCTATTATAATTAGTAGAATAGGGGACATCCTTCAACATTTCAATATTTTTCGCGCCAGGGGCCTGTTCCTCTTGTTTCAGTTGATACAAATCCATTCTTCTCCAAACAACATAATAATGCAACATATTTTTTTGCTAAGATGATCATAGCTCATTATACAGCAGAGGCGATAAGGGGGTGAAGTTTGTTTAGTCTGTCCGGGAACGTTTCCAAGATGCATGTTTAATGGCATGGTATAATTGTAGTACAGGTCAAAAAGGAGGATAAGGATGAGGGTTCTTCTCATCTCAGCAAACCGGACCGAAATCAATATGCGCACCATGCCCCTGGGACTTGCGTGCGTGGCACAAGCAGCCATGCGGGAAGGGCACGCGGTAAAAATGCTGGACCTCGTGCAGGAAAAAGACGCCCCGGGTGCCATAGCTGCGGCAATCGCGGAGCTCGATCCGGAGGTAATCGGCATATCGATCAGGAATATCGACGATCAGACCATGCTGAACACCAGGTTCTTTTTTTATGAAGACAACCAGATCATTGCGCTGGTACGGAAGCTGTCGCGAGTCCCCATCGTGCTGGGCGGAGCAGGATACAGCATATACCCGAAGGCTGCCCTTGCCGCCTCGGAGGCAGACATCGGTATCGAAGGTGAAGGGGAGGCGGTGTTCAACATGGTGCTGGAGCGATTGAAAAATAATGAAACCCTTGAAGGGCTGCCCGGCGTGCATGTCAAAGGCAGAGGCCTTATGGCAGAGAAGATACTCATCAGGGAGCCTGACGCCTTCACGCTTCCAGACCCTGATCTTTTGATCGCTGCTACGGGAGATGCCGGGGATCTCTGGATACCGGTGCAGACCAGGCGCGGCTGCCCGATGCGCTGCAGCTATTGCTCAACAGGGGCGATAGAGGGCACGATCACCCGGAAGCGCTCGCCCAAAAAAGTAGTGGAGTGGATTGCAAAAATGGAAAGCCGCGGTGTAAAAAAGTTCTACTTTGTAGACAATACCTTCAACCTGCCGCCGTCGTATGCGGCAACTCTTTGCAAAGAACTGGCGAGCGCTTCGCTCAAGCTGAAGTGGCGCTGTATCCTGTACCCATACCGGCTTGACGAGTCGCTTGTTGAGGCCATGGCCGAAGCCGGGTGCTTTGAGGCCTCCGTCGGGTTCGAGAGCACGAACGAAAAAATACTGAGAGGGATGAACAAGCGTTTTCGCCGTGAAGATGTGGCTGAGACCTGTTCCCTCCTCAAGCGACATGGCATACGACGGATGGGGTTCCTGATGCTCGGCGGCCCGGGCGAGACCCGCGAATCAGTCGGGGAGAGCCTCTCTTTTGCCGATTCTCTCGATTTGGAGTTAATAAAAATTACTGTCGGTATCCGTATCTACCCGGGCACGGCGCTTGCCGACCAGGCACAAAAGGAAGGGGTTATTGTGCCTGATGACGATCTCCTCACGCCAAAGTTTTATGTTGCGCAGGGACTGGAAGATGAGATAAGGGAGGAGGTAGCAAGGTATGCGGCGAAGAGACCGAATTGGGCTGTTTAGGCCGGAGTAATTTTTGCGGTAAACTTCGTCTCGCCGAATTCTCGATCCTTGTTCAACCTCGCCAGCATCCAGCATCAAGCATCCAGAAGCCGGCGCCGTTCTACTGATCTATTTTGATCCTCACGTCGCAGACCGAGATGCCCTTTGAGGAGACAAAGACCGGGTTTAAGTCCATTTCGTGGATGCCGCGATGCCTTTCAACGAGCTTTGAGATCTGCAAAAGAAAATCCCCGATGACGGAAAGGTCTATTGTTTCTTTCCTTGTGCTCTTGAGGACGTTGTATGCCTGCAGCTCCTCGACCATTTCCTTCGCATCCCTTGCATCTATGGGGATGCACCTGAACGAGACGTCCTTCATCGCCTCCACGAAGATCCCTCCCAATCCGAACATCAACACAGGGCCGAATTGCTGATCCCTGAGCACGCCCACTATCAGCTCCAGACCGCTGCCCATCTTCTGCACGATGACCCCTTCAAGCCTTTTTCCCGGATGGTCTGACAGAAAGGCGCTTGTGATCTCTTTAAAGGCCTCCCATGTTGCACCGCCATCTTCAAGGGCGAGCACTATTCCGCCGGTCTCTGTTTTGTGAATAACATCAGGAGAGGAAACCTTGAGCGCCACGGGAAAACCGATCCCGGCGGCAATGCCGGCGGCCTCGTTCTCGTCCTTTGCCAGCGCATTCTTGAGTACGGGAAACCCTTCCTCTTCCAGAAAGTTGAGCGCATCAATCCCGAGCAGTAATTTTTCCATTCCCTTTCCTTTCTATCTCATGATGAGCTGCATCTTCCATAGATTGCCCATGGCCTTTGCGGCCCGTTCCGGGGTATGAATAATAGCGACGCCCTTTTCCCCGTCCATCCTTTTGATCTCTTCATCCCATACCCCTGCGGGGGCGGTAAAGCAGGCAACGACGGGCTTTTTAAAAGGCTCGATATCTTTCATAAGCCCTTCCATGGTCTTTGTTACCTCAAGGTTTGCCGAGGCGAACATGGCGATGAAGATGACCCCGTCTATGCCTTCATCCTCAAGCGTTACCTTCAGGATGTCAAGCATGGTCTTCGGGCTGTACCAGGCCGGGCCCATATCCACCGGGTTTGTCCGGATGGCAACGGGAGGGAGCAGCTCATTGATCTTTTCCTGCGTCGTTGTTGTGAAGCCGGCAAGCTTAAGCCCGGCGTCCTCAAGCGCGTCCGCGGCGATCATGCCCGGCCCTGCCTGGCCGGAAAGGACGGCGATGCGGTTCCCTTTGATGGGCGCGCATACGTCAAGGGCCTTTGCCGTATCGATGAGCTCTTCCGCTGAGGTGACCTCGAGGATGCGCGCCTGACGGAGGGCGCCCTTCCATATCTCGTATTTCCCCGCGAGGGAGCCAGTATGGAACCTGCTTGCGCTGTCGCCCTTTTCGCTTTTCCCCGCTTTGTATGCAATGATGGGTTTTTTTCCTCCCATCGACCTTGCCATTTCGAGGAGCCCCCTTGGTTCATCGAGGCCCTCTATATAGAGGGCTATTACCCTGGTGGCATCGTCTTCTTCGATAAAATGGCGCAGGGCTTCGGGGAAATCGACATTGACGCGATTCCCGAGGCTCATGAGCTTGGCCATGCCCATCCTCTCTTCCATGGCAAGAAAGCCGCATAGATGGCAGAAACCGCCGCTCTGGCTTATGAGCGTTACGCCGCCTTTCTTTATCAGGGAAAATTCATAGGTGAACGATGCGTTCACTCCATCAGTCATATTCACGAAGCCGAACGTGTTTGGACCGATGATCGGGATCTCGTATCGTCCCGCGATCTCTTTTATCTCTCCTTCAAGGGTTTCTCCCTGCGAATCTTCGATCTCCTTGTAGCCGGCGGTGATGAGCACAACGCCTTTCACCATCTTCTGCCCGCATTCTTGGAGCGTCCCCGGGACCGAGGGTGCGGGCACGACAATGACCGCGAGATCGACCTCTCCGGGGATATCTTTCAGAGAAGGATATGTCCTGATGCCCCAGAGCTTTTCCGCCTTCGGATTTACCGGGTATATCGCGCCCCTGTACTTGCCCTTAACGAGGCTTTTCATCACATGATAGCCGAGCTTGTCGAAGCTGTCCGACGCGCCAATGACCGCCACGGAACCAGGAGAAAAAAGCCATTTCAATTTTTCATTCATCATATCCTTTCATTCCTTTCGAACTTTGTACCAACAATGATCAACGCGTATATATGTCAGGGGCTTTTCCGCTTCAGCCAGAAATCGAAGGACCGGCCGGGGACAAATATATCGATGCCGACGGACGGCACATCGAGCGGGTTCGTAACGATGTGCATCTCGTCCCCGGGAATGTAGACCGCATCGCCCTCATCGAGGACCTGTTCTTCCTGGCCGGTGGTGATGGCGAGCTTGCCCTTGAGGACGATCATCACCTGTGCGTTCGGATGATTGTGGTCAGGCGACGCGTGGTGCGGAGGCTTCACAAAGTGTTCGATGGAGATGTCCTTTTCGCCGCAGAGGCTTACCCGTTTCCAGTCTTTCTCCGGCTCATAACTTTCAGCGCTGCTGAACCTGACTACTTTCATATGCACCCTCCTTGTTGCTTATCGCTGTGCGAACTGATTTCCCGCCTTCTCCATTCTCCTCTAAATTCCATAATAACGCAACGAATTTTTGTGAGAACCGCGCCAGGAGCCCCCATCGTTGCCTGCACGCCCGACAGGATAAAAGATTCAGTACAGTTTCCGGCAGGATATGCCTGCCTTTTCAAAGGCGGCCCTCAATTCTTCGCCCCTTTCCCTGAAGAAGCGCCCCTCTCTGGCCCATTCCATCCCGTATCTTTTATATATCCCATCGGCGTAAAAATAGTTATACCTGTCGATCAGGGCATGGTCCACCTTTCCCTTGAGCTTATCCGGGAGCCCCTCTGCCCCGGGGAGCATGGGGGCGACCATGACGTATGTCCTGATCCCCTCAGCATGAAGGATCCCCAGCGCGTCGATCCGCTTATCGACAGGCGGAGCGCCCGCCTCGAATATCTTCCTCACCTTATCGTCGGCAGTCGTGATGGTGAACCCTACCTCGGCATCGGCAGATCTCTTCAAAATCCCGATATCCCGCAGGACCAGAGGGGATTTTGTCTGGACCGTGATCGGCCAGCCGTTCTCAATGAGGATCTTGAGGCATCTCCCGGTGAGCACATACCGCTTCTCGAGGTGCTGGTAGGGATCGCAGACGCCGCTTATCCAGACGGTTCCCCTCGCCTTTTTTCTGACCTCCCGTGCAACGAGCTCGGCGGCGTTTATCTTTACGTCCACGAACTCTCCCCACTGCTCGCGATGGCCGGTGAACCTTTTCATGAACTTCGCATAGCAGTAAGCGCAGCCATGCCGGCATCCCACGTAGGCATTCAAGGCGTAGTCATAGACCTGCGACTTGGACAGGATGGATTTTGCCCTGATCTCCCTGACGATCATAGCACATTATACGGCAGAAGGAACGGGGGAGGGAAGGTCGTTGCCGGCAAGCGCGCCATCAGGTGTTGACAACCACCCTCAAGACCTCCTTCGTGATCTTCTGGATCTCCGAGACAGCCATAAAGGAATCCTTCAGCAGCTGTTTCTGCTTTGTGCCGAGGTGGGCCGGGTTGACGTTGTTGCTGAAGTCCCTGCCCTGGTCCAGGTTGTTCAGGTTGCTGTGGATCTTGAGCGCCAGGAACGTCTCGAATGCCTGCTCGATGAGGTCTGTCCTGTCGGCGGGTATGATGCCTTTTTCCGAGAGCCTTTTGATCCTCTCCAGGGTGTTGACCTCCGTAACCTCCCCGTAAAAGGCGAGGAGCTTCACGCAGGTGGTCAGCGGGAGAAGCCCGTTGACCTTTATGTTGACCGTATTTTTGTACTTGCCGTTCTTTTCTACAAGAAAATTCTTGAAAAAGCCCAGCGGAACGGGGATGGTAATGATCGGCACGGCGAGCATTCTTAGAGAGACGGTATTGTTGCGGAATTCGGAGATCACATGGGACTTGAGCGCCTCCTCAAGCACCTCGCTGCCGTAGACGGCCCTGAAATCGAGGAACGTATAGATATCGATGAGGTCTTCGCCTTTTTCCGCGCTCGAGTTTATCCAGTTGGCCGTTTTGCTCTTCCACAAGGCAAGATCGCCGAAATACCTGGGGTTTGTAGCCATTATGTTCCCCTTGCAGAGAGGAAAGCCGCATTGGTTCAACCCGTTCACGACCCTGTCGGAGAGGGCTTTGAAATATTGCTCTGTCTTTGCAGCATCTTCGCTGCGCGAAGGGGCGTCGAAGAGGATTGCATTGTCCTGGTCGGTGAGGAGGGTCTGTTCCTTCCTCCCCTCGCTTCCCAGCCCGAGCCACGCGTAAGGTACAGGCGGAGCGCCCAAGGCCTCTTCGGAAAGCTTGATCACCCTCTTTACCATCTTATCGTTCAGCTCGCTTATGATCTTGCAGGCGTGGGAGGCAACGGCGCCATCTGCTATCAGGGCCCTGAGCACTTCCTCCACATCCTGCCGAAGGAGGTTGAGTTCGTCGAAGCCCGTTGCATCCTCTATGTTCCGTATGAGAGAAAGCACCTCTCTCCCTCTGAATTTGAGAAGGTCAAGGCTGGTAAGGATCCCCTCGATCTTTTCGCCGCTCATGACGATGAGCGTCTCTCTGCCCTTTTTCATCATCTCGTGGAGGGCGTCAAAGAAATAGTTGTCTGAATTGATGATCCGGCAGTCCTGTTCGATAACGGGATCGATGATCTGTTTTGGGCCGCCGCCTTTGAGGAGGGATGCTTCGACAAGCTGCTTCAGGCCGATGGTTCCCAGCAGCCTCTCGTGCTCATCAACGACAACTGCCGTGTTGACATTTCCATCGACGAGCTTGCGGGCGGCGTCCTCAAGGGTGTCGCCGCGTGCGCAGAAGACCTGCTTCGGAGAGATCAGGTCCTTTACCCGCTTGCTGTAAAGGAACGGTTCCACCTGTGCGATCGCGCCGGTCCCGGTGGCGAGGAGCTTGGTGAATATCCTTTTGGACTGGCGGATGACCAGCTCGTTGAAATAGGTTGCGAACACAGGGTGGACCTCTATCATGGCCTTGAAGGCCTTCTCGTCCTGTGCGAGGCAGAGGGTCTGTTCGATCGTTACGACGGTCGAGGGGTTGATGCCGTCGGACAAAAGCGCGGTGGCGCCGCAGAAGTCTCCTTCGCCAAGGAAGCCGATGACCTTTTCTTCGCCGTTCTTTTCCATGAATATCCTGGCCAGGCCGTTCTTCAGGATATAGAAGAACTCGCCCCGGGCCCCTTCCTTCTGGATCATTTCATTGGCGGCGAATTGCTTCCACTCCATGCTCTCGCAGACCTTTTCGAGGCTTGGGATGTCGAGCCCGCTGAACGGTTCGATGCTCTCCAGGAAGGATGCTTTGGCGGAAAAACGTTCAGCCTCAAGATCGGATTGAAGGTCCAGCGCGCCCCTGAGGTCCGGCTCATGGACCGCTCCGATCTCCAGCAGGATCTCCCCGATGGGCTTGTTGCTGCCCGCCTGGATCTTCAACGCCTTTTCTATATGCTCTTCCTCAACGCAACCCTGCTTCCTCAGGATGTCACATACTTTCATAGCGTTTCCCTTCGCGGTTATTCTGGACCTACATAGTCGTCTTTTTTTCATTCTCATGCTATTGCCGAGGAATTGTCAAGGGAAAACGGATTCTTGTTGATGGGCCCTTGTTGCTTGTTAGCTTCACCATCAACAAAAATCCGGTATCGGGGATACGGCGGCAGGGATTCGGGTGCTGCATTGCGGACAAAGATGAAAAAATGGTACACTCAGGAGAGCAAAGAACGGCATATGGGCGGCGATGACCAAATATAATAATTAATAATACCCGGTGAGCGCGGCAGGTGAAAAACAAAGATAGAGCGAATTCCATCACAGAAATGAAGCGTGTCCTGAGCAAGCTCAGGGAAAGCGAGGTCAAGTACCATACCCTTTTCGATAATGCGAATGACGCAATATTCCTCATAGATAGGGATATTTTTATTGACTGCAACCGGAAGTTCCTGAGCATGTTCGGATGTTCCAGGGGCCAGATCATAGGGCAGACGCCCTATACATTTTCTCCGCCTCTCCAGCCTGACGGAAGGCCCTCAAGGGAGAAGGCTGTTGAGAAAGGAAAGGCTGCCCTTGCGGGCGAACCACAATTTTTTGAGTGGAAGCACCGCCGGTACGATGGAACCCTTTTCGACGCCGAGGTAAGCCTGAACAGAATTGAGCTTGACAAAGAAAGGCCTGTTCTCCAGGCAATAGTCCGCGATGTCAGCGATCGAAGAGAGACAGAGAAAAGGCTGCGGATCAGCGAAGAAAAATATCGCAGCATCTTCGAAAATGCTATCGAAGGGATCTTCCAGACCACGCCTGAGGGTAAGGTCATTACCGCAAACACCACCTTTGCGAAGATGTACGGCTATAATTCCCCTCAGGAGATAATGAATTCCATTACCGATATGGGAAAGGAAGTCTATGTCGATCCTGAAGACCGGGAAAGGTTTAAGGCCATTTGCGAGGAGCATGGTTTCGTGGAGGGCTTCGAAGAGCAGGTTTACAGGAAAGACCGAAAAAGGATATGGGTTTCCATCAACGCGCGGACAGTGAGGGATGAGAACGGCAAGACGCTGTGCTATGAGGGCACCATTGAGGATATTACACGGCGCAAGGAGATGGAGAATGCCCTGAGGGCAAGCGAGGAACGCTACAGGACCTTCATCGACTCTACATCGGATGCCGTCTTTCTTAAGGACGAAAAGTTACAGTATGTCATCGTTAACAGGCTGCTCAGGGCCTTTTTTCAAAAAGATGAGGATGAGATCATCGGCAGGACCGACTTTGAATTGCGTCCGCGAGAGGATGCCGAGAAGGCGAAACGCGCAGACACCAAGTCGTTGAAATCGTCGTCCATAGTCGTGACCGAGGAGACGGTAAACGACAGGATATATGAGATCAGGAGGTTCGCCGTAAGTCTCGGCGAAGGCAAAAGGGGTATCGGAGGATTTGTCAGGGATATCACGAAGCGAAAAAGGGCTGAAGAGGAGCTGAAGATCAAGACCCTTAACCTTGAAGAGGTCAATGCGGCCCTCAGGGTATTATTGAGGCAGCGGGACCAGGACAAGAGCGAAATGGAAGACAAGATCCTGAATAACGTGGAAAAGCTTGTCCTGCCATACATTGAAAGACTAAAAGAAAAAAGGCTCGATGACGAGACGAAGAACTACCTGAATATTCTTGAAACAAATTTAAGGAACATCATATCTCCCTTCGTTCAAAAGCTTTCTTCAACTTATTCACAGTTTACGCCGGGAGAGGTCCGGGTGGCAAACCTCATAAGAGACGGCAAGACGGTAAAAGAGATCGCAGGGATATCGGGGATATCGGAGAATGCCGTGAACCACCATCGACAGAACATCAGAAACAAGCTCGGGCTAAACAAGAAAAAGGTCAATCTAAGGACACACTTGATGTCCCTTGCCTGATCACGGATATAAATAGCACTATAACAATGCTATTTATATGCCATATTCGTATCAATTAATTTTATATAAATTGTGTTATTTATTAAATCGTCGCCTTGGCAGAACGAGCATATTTTTAAAAAGGAGGAAACATTATGGGTAGGCACAGGGCAGTAAAGATATTTTTTTTGGTACTTCTTCTGAGCGTTTGTTTTATGGGCTATCCCGGCCATTCGGCGGGACAGAAGGTGATCTCGCTGAATTATTCGAATTTTTTTCCTGCACCTCACAAGCACAGCATTACCGCGGAGCAATGGTGCAGAGAGATAGAGAAAAGGACTAACGGCAGCGTAAAGATCGCCTATTTTCCGGGAGGCACCTTGACCCCTGCCGCCCAGATCTACGACGGCGTTGTAAAGGGCATCTCTGATATCGGCTTCAGTTGCTTTGCCTATACGAGGGGGAAGTTCCCGCTTACCGAGGTTATTGACCTGCCGCTGGGTTATAAAAATGGCATTACCCCGACGAGAATGATCAATGAATACTATAAGAAATTCAAACCAAAAGAGCTTGATGAGGTCAAGATCCTCTATTTGCATGCCCATGGTCCCGGGCTGCTGCATACGAAGACGAAGCCTGTCCATAAGCTGGAAGACGTGAAAGGCATGAAGATAAGGGCTACCGGACTGGCGTCGAAGATCGTAACGGCGCTTGGCGCAGCTCCTGTTGGAACAACAATGCCGGAAACATATGATGCGCTTCGCACGGGCGTTGCTGATGGCGCGATGGCTCCGATGGAGGCCTTGTGGGGCTTTAAATGGGGCGAAGTGGTGAACTATACAACGTTAAGCTATCCTGCCGGCTACTCCACAGGGATGTTTATTGTCATGAATAAGGGCAAATGGAACTCTTTGCCCCCTGATATCCAGAAGGTATTTGATGAGGTAAGCGCCGAATGGATAGAGAAGCAGGGCAATGTCTGGGATGAGATCGAGAAGGAGGGCAAGGATTTTATATTAAAGAAAGGAAACAAGATCATACCGCTCTCAAAAGAGGAAGAGGCGAGATGGGCCGCTGCAGTGCGGCCGCTGCTCGATGAGTATGTAAAGAACATGAAGGCAAAGGGGTTGCCGGGCGATAAAGCCCTTAAGTTCTGCCTCGATTACCTGAAGGCCAATCAGAAATAGCCGTTGCCATACATGCCCCGGAACCTGCTGTACCGGGGCATGACCTAATTAATGACCTAACGAGGAAGGCTGCCATGAACATTATCGATCTTGCGTCCAGAAACGGAAGGCTCTACCCAGATGATCCGGCATTTGTCGAGATCAGGTCCGTATCAAAGAAAAGGAGATCGGTCAGCTGGAAACAATTTGACGAGAGGACAAACAGCCTGGCGAATGCCCTTATCGAAGGAGGGGTGCAAAAGGGCGACAGGGTTTTCATGATGGGAAAAAACTCCATCAGCTGGCTGGAGGCCTATTTCGGCATCATCAAGACAGGGGCATGGGTCAACCCTCTCAATTTCCGTTTTACCGATGAGAACATCGCCTATTGTGCAAAAGCGGCAGAGCCTTGCTGCTTTATCTTTGAGGAAGAGTACGCTTCCCGCGTACAGAAGGTCCGGGCAAGCCTGCCCACTGTGAAAAAACTGATCAGCATTGGACCGAACGCGGCCGGCGGCATAGAAGACATGGAGAGCCTTATCGCCCACGGCTCCATGCTTCCACCCCCGGTGAAGCTGAAAGACGAGGATGAATGCGGGCTCTATTTTACGTCAGGAACGACAGGCGCTCCAAAACCGATACTCCTCCTCCACAAAAACCTCTTTTGCCCTGCCGTGAACGAAGTGACGAATCTTTGCCTTACCAGGGATGATCCCCTGCTGATGATGCCGCCTCTCTACCATGTAGCGATGGGCCACCTCCTCGGCTCCATGCTCGTGGGCACAAAAACGGTGCTTTTGACGGAAGAGATCACGCCAAAGGCGATCTTCGATGCCATTTCCGGCGAAAGGCTGGGAGTAGCGTTCCTGCTGGTCCCGTGGACCCTTGACATTCTCCAGGCCCTGGATAAGGGTGAACTGAAGAAAGAGGACTACGATCTTTCCCGCTGGCGCATCCTCCAGATGGGCGCGCAGCCTATTCCGACAAGCCTTATACGAAGGTGGAAGGGATACTTTCCCCATATGGAGTGCCACAACACATACGGCTTAAGCGAGAGCACCGGGCCGGGCACAATCCATAACAAGATCGAGGATGAAAGCAGGATAGGCGCGATTGGAAAGCCGGGACTTTTATGGGATGCCCGGATAGTAAACGAAAACGACGAAGATGTCCCCATTGGCGGGGTAGGGGAGATCATCGTGAAGGGTATGGGCGTTATGAAGGAGTATTACAAGAACCCGTCCCTCACAGAGAAGACCATTGTGAACGGCTGGCTCCACACCGGCGACCTGGCTCAGATGGACAAGGACGGCTACATCTATCTCGTGGACAGGAAAAAGGACTTAGTGATAAGCGGCGGAGAGAACGTCTATCCCGTGGAAGTGGAAGAGGTTATCCAGAAGCATCCGAAGGTCAGGGATGTAGCCATAATAGGCACCCCCGATGAGAGGCTGGGAGAGATCGTCACTGCGGTCATTCAGCCTATAGCCGACGGGGCCCTCACGGTGGAAGAGATGAAGGCGTTCTGCGACGAGAACCTGCCCCGTTACAAGCGCCCGCGCAAGATTATCTTTGATGCCGTGCCGAGAAATCCGACAGGAAAGATAGAAAAGCCGAAATTGAGAGAAAAATATATTGCAACGGCGAAAGACAGTATGTTGAAGAACAGTAAATAAAAGGGATTATCATGAACGAACAGAGAAAACCAAGGGCGCTTGCGACAAAAACAGCAGCGAAGGTGCCGAAAATGGTGAGGGCAAACATGGCCGCTACCCTTTCGGCAAAAGAGGAGGGCAAAAAGGTCGCATATGCATATATACAGGATGCCCACGACGAGATCCTTCAGGCCATGGATATCGTTCCTGCATGGGGAGAGAGCTTTTCAGGCATATGCGCCGCCAAGCGGGATGCAGAGAAATATCTCCAGAAGGCAGAGTCGGACAACTTTTCCCGCTCCCTCTGCACCTATGCAACGTGCAACCTTGGCTTCGACATGCTTCGTGAGGAATTGGGGGAGGTCCCTCCCGGCGCACCCTGGGGCGGTATGGGCCGGCCGGACATGATCATTGGCAGCGCCCAGCAGCTCTGCGACCCCCGGTTCAAGTGGCCACAGGCAACACAGCATTACCTCAGGGATGTGCCTGTTTTTGTAGGGGGCATGTACTATCCGCCATGGGACCCTACTATAGACCGGAAGGATGTGGAGAGATTCTATGTGAAGTATGCTACAGAGGAACTCCGTGAATGCGTCCGCTTCTGCGAGAAGCATACCGGGAAAAAGATGGACTGGGACCGGCTGGAGGCCATCGTTGACCTGTCTGACAGGACCTGGGACCTCTTTATCGATACCTATGATCTCCGCAAGGCGGCCCCGACACCCATGGATACGGGCGACGCGATGAACACCATGGTGCCCATTACCTTTATGCTCGGAACACAGGATGCCTATGATTTCTATGCCGAACTGAATGCGGAGCTGAAGCAGAAGATCAGCGAAAATCAGGGCGTTGCAGACGAAGAGAGATACCGATTAGCCTGGGGGGCCGGCCTACCTTCCTGGTTTGCGCTGGGTGATTTCCAGTATTTCAACGAGAAAGGCGCTGTCTTTCCCGCGGAGACCACTTACCGCGTTGCCGAAAAGCTCTCCAGGCTTAATCTTCCCGAAACAGGCGATCCCCTGGAGCACATCGCCTGGAGGTTTATACGATACTATACGCACTGGTATGATAAGGCGCGGAGGCGCCCCGGTTCGATCCCGAAGGTTGAGCGCATCATAGAGCTCATAGAGGATTACAGGCTTGACGGCGTGGTGTTCCACTCCGCCTTCTCGTGCCGGAGCTGGCATGCAGGGATCATCATGCAGGCCGAGACCTTAAAAAAGGTATACGGCGATATACCCACCCTCATCATGGAGGGGGACATCGTCGATATCAGCTCTTACAACGAGGTGGACACCCATAACCGGATCGACGCCTTCGTAGAGATATTGGAGACGCGTAAAGGAAGAAGGGCAAAAGCCTGAAGGGTCCAGGTCACCTCCCCTTCGCGTAGGCCTCCGCGAGCTCGCGGTATTCGGCGGCGGTTTCCCGGGCCATGCGGACATCGTCGTCGGTGAGGGTGCGCACTACCTTTGCGGGGGTTCCGATGGCAAGCGAGCGCGGCGGAATGACCGTCCTCGGAGAGACCACCGACCCCGCGCCGACAATGGATTCTTCGCCGATCTCCGCTCCGTTCAGCACGATGGCGCCGATCCCGATGAGAGATCCCCTGCCGACCCTGCACCCGTGGACGACCGCTCGGTGGCCGAGCACTACGCCCTCCTCAAGGATCAATGGATGAAGGTCTCTTGCAATATGGAGGATGCACGCATCCTGGATATTGCAGTTCGCGCCGATACGGATGTAGTGCTTATCGCCGCGGACGATGCTGTAGAACCAGATATTCGCGCCCGGCCCTATCTCTACGTCGCCGATCACCATGGCATTGTCGGCGATGAATGCCGTCGGGTCTATTGTTGGATGAATGCCGTTAAACTCCAGGATCATGGTTGCGCTCCTTTGAGGTCTTTACGATACTGTCCCTGGCCTGCTGCATTCATTGCGTTCGTTCAGGCCAGTATTGCCCTTCTTACAAGGGCCTTGGCGATCTCCGCCTTGTATTCGTTCATAGAAAGCGGCATGGCGCCCTCCAGGGCCGCTTCTGCCGCCTCAGCCGCTGCCTTTCCGTCAATCGACTGTCCTTTGATGACGTCCTCCGCCCTCTTCGCCCTGACCGGCTCGGGGGCTACCCCGCCCAGAACGATACGGGCATCTTTGCAGACCCCGCCATCGACGGCCATCACCGATGCCACGCTCACAATGGCAAAATCGATGGGTTTTCTCAGCGTAAACTTGTCGTATCTCTGCCGTGTCCCTTCAGCGGGCCTGGGTACCAGGACCTCTTTTATCAGCTCGTCGGCATCGAGTATGGTGGAGCGCATCGCGCTTGCGCTGAAGAAGTCCTGCGCGGCGACCGTCCTTTTCGATGTGACGATCCGGGCGTTCAGCGCAACGAGGGCTGTGCCCACATCGGATGGCCCGACGGCGAGGCAGCCGCAGTTGAAGCATCGCTGGGCCTCTTGCTCCACCTCGTCTGCGCCGAGGCCCTGAATATCCTCCATATCAATTCCCTTGATCCGAAGGGATGGCGCAAGTTCGCGCACCTGTGCCCGGGGGATCTCCCGGAACGAAGATTCGGCGAAACCGTTTTCAGCAGCGGCCCTTGCAGCGGATCGCACAGGCCTCCCAAGAACGGACCCCATTTTTTTTACCGCTTCCCGTGCCGATGCCACCGCCTGGATGACCGTTGACGGGCCAGAGACCATGTCGCCGCCGGCAAATACGGTCTTCCCGCCTTTGCGGAAGGCTGCGGCGAGAGAGGGCTCAACGGCCTGGCCGATGGCGATAATGATGCTCTCCGCCTCGAGGCTTAAGGCTGCGCACGTGGCGTCATACTGAGGATTGAAGGCGCCGTCGGGCTCGCGGACCGAGACGCATGCCACGGTCTTAATGCCGGAGGCCCTGCCGCCTTTCGTCGCGATAGCCGTCACCCCCAGGGAGGGGTGGATGGCAATCCCTTCTTCAACTGCTGCCTTGATCTCCTCGTCCAGGGCAAGCATCCTGTCTTTGGAGGCAGGATCGAGGCACTCAAGGCAGACCACGCGCACGTCCCCGGCGCCAAGCCTCCTGGCGGTCCTGGCGGCATCGATGGCCACGCTCCCTCCGCCGATGACGATCACTGTGCTGCCGAGAGAGACCTTTTGTCCGGAATTGATCTTTTTCAGGTAGTCCAGCGCATAGTGCACGCCCCTGGCGCCTTCGCCCGGCACGCCGAGCTTCAGGCTCCTCCAGGTTCCTCCTGCTGCAAAAACTGCATCAAAACGTTTTTTGATCTCGTTGAGGGCTACGTCTTTGCCCACGTCAACCCCCGTCTTGAAGATGATGCCCATATTCTTAAGGGCCCGGACCTGTCTCCTTACCACATCCTTCGGCAGGCGATAAGGGGGTATGCTGTACAGGAGCATGCCGCCCGCTTCCCGCAGTTTTTCGTAGACGGTGACCTTGTGGCCGCTGCGCCGCAGGTAGAAGGCTGCGGCGAGCCCTGCGGGCCCCGAGCCTATGACGGCGGCCTTCTTGCCGGATTCTTTCGCGGGCGGAGCGTAGAACTGATCTGCGTTTTCCAGGGCATAGTCCCCGACGGCGCGCTCCACGCATTGGATCGCCACAGGCTGATCGAGCTCGCGGCGATTGCACCTGGGCTCACAGAAGACGGGGCAGATACGGCCCGTGACGGAGGGAATAGGGTTGTGTTCCAGGAGTATCCGCGCCGCTTCCGCAAGGTCGCCTTTCCTGACGTTTGTTAAGTACCCGGGTATGTCGGCGTTGGCCGGGCAATGGCTCGAGCAGGGATACTCGTCAAGAGGGGCGGCGCCGAAAAGCGAGTGGTAGCGGTTATCGCCCACGAGGGCGCTGCAGGTCGTGCCACCTTTACGGAGACAGACAATGGGTCCCCCGATCTGCTGCGGATACCGGTAGTACCAGCAGCGCACGTCCTGCGCAAGGTTCCCTCCAAGGGTCGCCATGTTCCTCACATGGGGGCTGGCGACGGAATGTGCCGCTTCTGCGAGAAGTCCGTAACCTTCCTTTATCTCCGGTGAGCCTGCGATGTCGGCAAGCTTCGTAAGCGCCCCTATCCTGAGGCCCTTCTTGTCTGTTTTGATGTACTCCAGGCCGCTGATCGTCTTGATATTGACAACCGCTTCCGGATAGCCGGGCAGATATTTGTCCTTCATGACATCGAGGAGGTCGGTGCCGCCTGCATTGGCCTTTGCCTTTCCATTGTATTTTGCAAGAAGCCCGGTTGCTTCTCTGACCGATCGGGCATTATAGTGTTTGAATGGCTTCATTTCGCGCCTCCTTTCCGTGAACCTTTCGCGCCGATCTTTCCAAGGGCCTTAAGCACCCTGTCCGGCGTCATGGGGTACTCGTGCATCCAGGTGCCGACCGCGTTGGAAACGGCCATGAGCACCGCAGAAGGCCCCGGTGACGTGGCGATCTCTCCCACGCCTACGGCATGGAAGCGATGGCTGGGGAAGGGCGTCTCCAGGACTACGTGGTCGATCACGGGCAATTCGTTGAATGTGCGCCACTTGTAGTCGATCATGTTAGCGTTCACAATATGCCCTGTCCGGCGGTCCAGGATCGTCTCTTCGAAGATCGCGCTGTCAATGCCGGCGGTGCCGAAGCACGCATTGAGCTGGCCTTCGAGGCCCTGGGGATCTATGATCTTGCCTACATCGGTTGCATTTACCACGCGTATGAGGTCTACCTTTCCTGTCTCTGTATCGATCTCGACCTCCACAAAGCTCATCATCATGTTGCACATGGTGAAATCGGGCTCGAAGCGTCCGTACCCAAGGATGGTGCGGTCGTTCCCCATCATTCTCCACTTCATGTTTTTTGTCCGGTCATGTTTTACGAAGATCACCCCGTCGGCAGTATCGAGCTCATCGGCAGGAACGCCCATCTTCGGCGCTGCCATTTCGAGGAGCTGCCGCCTTGCGTTCTCGGCGGCGTTGATAACAGCGCTCCCGATGGCATAGGTCCCCCTGGAGCCAACCGGCCCGAACTCGAAAGGGGTTACCAGTGTATCGGCCGGCGTCATGGAGATGCGCTCCGGCGGTATCTGGAGCACCTCGGCGACCATCTTGACATAGTTGCTCTTCTGGCCGGTGCCGTGTTCGGCCACGCAGAGGAAGATCGTGGCGGTTCCGTTATAGCCGAGCTGCACATAGGCCTCCGAAGCGTCTTCGCCGATGTCGGCATTTCCATGGACCCCGACGCCGATGCCCCGCCGCTTTGCGCCGTTTACCGCCGCCGGCTTCAGCCAGCCCTTCCATTTCTCCTTCCAGCCGAAGGTTTCGGCGCCCTTATCCATGGCCTTGGAAAAATCGATCCCCCGGAAGTTGTAGAACTCCCCGTCCCGCCAGTAGTATCCCCCGCCGGGCTTGACAAAGTTCTTCCTGAGCACCTCAAAAGGGTCGAGCCCTGCCTTTTCCATGGCAAGGCTGAGAAGGGGGATGAAGGAGCACTTCAATTCCTGCCCGCCGAACCCCCTCATGGAGCCCGAGGCGTTCCTGTTCGTCACTACTATATGGTTCTTCAGGTCCCAGTTGGGGCACTGGGCCATGATCATGAGCTCTCCTGATCCTATGGCTACCTGGGCCTGCGTCGTAAATGAGTAGTACCCTGTGTCCACGTACCACGTTCCCTGTATGGCCGTTAAGGTCCCGTCCCTTTTCATCCCCACCCTCGCGTGGATGCGGGAACCGAGCCTAAGGACAAAGGAGGCTATGTGCTCTTCCTTTGTGAAGACGACCTTTACCGGCCGCTTCGTAGCCTTGCTGAGGAGAATTGCGTAGGCCTCGACCTGCCAGCATTGGATCTTTGTTCCAAACCCGCCGCCGACGTGGGAGCCGATGCTTCTTATATCTACCTTCCTGTTGAAGACGTGGAAAAGCGTTACTTTATCCATATAGGGCGCCTGGCTGGTCCCCCAGACGGTTACCTTGTCCGGGTCCTGCCATTGAGCGACCGCCCCGACCGATTCCGGCGGTATGGCGTTGGGTATGTTCTCATATCCGAAGGTCCCTTCAGCGATGACATCTGCCTCTGCGAACCCCTTCTCCACATCGCCCCTCACGACGCCCTTCAGGCAGTTAGGCCCGTAGATGATCGTGCCGCCCGGCAGGATATTATCGGGGTATTCGTCGTATACGGCGGGCGCACCGGGCTTCAGGGCTGAATCGATATCGAAGACGGCTGGCAGGACCTCGTACTCCACATCGATGAGCCCGAGGGCCTCCTCTGCGATCTCTTCCGTATCGGCGGCAACGAGGGCGACGGCATCTCCCACGTACCTGGCTTTGCCGTCAAGGATACGGACGTTTCGCGGCGTGCCTCCACGGTAATCGGGGATGTCCTGCCATGTGAGGATCGCCTTTACTCCCGGCAGGGCCAAGGCCCTGCCCTTGTCGATCTTTGTGATGCGCGCATGGGCGTAAGGGCTTCTCAGCACCTTTCCGTGGAGAAGGCCCGGAAATTTCCTGTCGTCCATGTACTCTGCGGCCCCGGTGACGATATCGACGGCGTCTCTTCTGGGGATCGGTTTTCCTATGTATCGGTATGCCTCGGCCATTATTGCCTCCCTTTGTCTGCAACGGACATGACGGCCCGCACCACCTGGTAGTGGCTCACGCACCGGCAGAAGTTGCCCGAAAGCGCTTCCTTCACCTCTTCCTCGGTGGGGTGGGGGTTCCCGCTTAACAGCGCCTTTGATGTCATTATCATGCCCGGCGTGCAGAAGCCGCATTGAAAGGCAGTGTTGTCAATAAAGGCCTGCTGCAGGGGGTCGAGCTCGCCGGTGTTGGCGTCTCTCAGCCCTTCGATGGTGGTAATGTTTTTCCCGTCACACTCAACGGTCAGGGTCTTGCATGAAAGGATGGCCTTGCCGTCCATTATTACCGTACAGGCGCCGCAGGCGCCGCTGTCGCAGGATATCTTTGTGCCCGTAAATCCGAGCGTTTCTCTGAGCGTGTGGGACAGCGTGTGGCACGTCTCAACCTCACCGGGCTTGCTGCCGACGTTGAGCGAATAAGCCTGTCCGTTCACCGTAAGGTGGATTGCCCGGGTGTTGCGGGCAGGCTCCCTTTTTTGGCTTTTTTTCTTTACCGCCATATCTTTTCCTCCTTCTTTACTTTTTGCGGTCTTGCAGGGCAGTCAAGTTCACCGTCAATGTTCGCGCCCAGCTTTCGCGAAAGGGCCTTTCCTGCCTCGGCGACCAGAGGCCCGTATCGATGGGCCATATCCGCAGAGGCGAGGCCCAGCAAGACGATGTATCCCGTTGGACGGCCGTTGGGGCCGAGCACCGGCGATGCCACCGCATTGAGCCCCGGGGCGGTTTCCTCTAAGTCTTCGGCAAACCAGTCCTTGCGGCATCGTTCTATATCTTTTATGGTCTTATCTTTATCAAGCTTCGCAGGGTCCCCCTGAAAATAGAGCTTTTTATCCTTCAGCAGGACTGCAAGCTCCTTTTCGGGAAGGAAGGCCGCTATTGCCTTGCCGTGGCAGCCATAGGTAAGGGGGAAGCGGTGCCCGACCCGCATTGTGACCACGATCGACCCCCCGCCCTCACGCTTGGCGGCAACGAATACGTTGCGGTCCGCTATCAACCCCAGGGCCGCCGTAGTCCCGGTCTTTTTTGCGAGTCCCTCCAGGATCGGCTCTGCAAGGATCGGGGCGTTTAGATCATCGAGGACCTTCCGGGAAAGAGAGATGAGGCCGGGGCCAAGGGCATAGCCCCTGGCATCGGTATTTTTTCTGACAAGCCCGAACCTCTGCAGCGTTTCCAGGATGGTAAAGGCTTTGCTCTTGTGGATTCCCACGCTGGCGCAGATCTCCGTGAGGCTCATATAGGTGGACCGGGCCCCGGCGAGGCTAAAAAGGATGAGCGATGCCTGCTCTACGGCAGGCGACACATACCGTTCATGAGCGCCCTTTTTCTTGTCCTTCGCTTTATTATCCATAAAGTTTTATCAAAAGAACCTAAGTTCTATATATAGAACTACAGGAAAAGGGGGAACATGTCAATAAAAAAGTAGGTTGATTTTTGCAGCCCTGCGGGTCATTGCCTGCAAAGGCAGAAAAATGGTACACTAAAAAGAGGGTGAAGAAT
>Ga0302252_1000527_pt1 | contig 32189 bp, 32 predicted proteins | sample AAG_RA_Leu_MG_FD_193511 | JGI IMG/M metagenome (GOLD analysis project Ga0302252, IMG submission 193511) | Enriched activated sludge microbial communities from anaerobic digester in WTTP, New Holstein, Wisconsin, United States - AAG_RA_Leu | ecosystem: Engineered > Bioreactor > Anaerobic >... | reverse complement strand
GCCATCAAGGGAGCCACATCCGAGAATCTGGTGCTGGCAGGCATTGCCGTGAACTACTTTTTCACGGCCATAAGCCAGCTTCTCAAGTATTTCGCCAGCGACGAGCAGCTTCGTCTGATGACCAACTGGGGCATGGGAGACCTGGCCGCCTTCTCCTGGACCAACTCCCAGATACTGCTGGCAGTATTCGTGATATGCATTCCCCTGCTGATGAGCAAATGCTGGGACCTTAACATAATGACCGCCGGGGATGAGACGGCCAAGAGCATCGGGGTCAATGCCGAGAGGACGCGCATATTCATAATGGTGGTCAGCAGCCTGCTCGTTGCCACCGTGGTCTGCTTCATGGGGACCATTGCTTTTGTGGGGCTGGTGGCCCCTCACATGGCCCGCATGGTCATCGGCGGAGACCACCGCTTCCTCATACCGGCATCCGGTGTGCTGGGGGCACTGGTCCTGATGTCTGCCGATGCGGTGGGAATGAATCTGATAGCACCGACCATCATACCCACCGGGATCATGACCTCGATTGTGGGAGTTCCGTTCTTCATGTATCTGATGATGAAAGGCAAGAGAAAGGAGTTTTGGACATGATGATCAAGCTGCAAGCCAAAGAAATCGTATTCGGATATACCAGCAATACAATTCTTGACAATGTGAACTTCGAGATCGCCCCCTCCAAATTGGTGACCATTGTGGGGCCGAACGGATCGGGAAAATCGACATTGATCAAGTGCATAGACCGGATCGCCTCCCCTCAGGGCGGGAGCATCCTGATCGACCGAAAGGATGTGACCAAGATGAGCCGCATGGATCTGGCCAGGTACCTATCCTATGTGCCGCAGAGCTCGGTGCGCATCTTCCCCACCAATGTCTTCGATACCATACTGATGGGCCGCAGGCCGCACATAGGATGGATGGGCAGCGACAGGGATGAGAAGAAGGTCTGGGAGGTGCTCAGGCTTCTGGATATCGAGAAGCTGGCTATGAGCAACTTCTCGGAGCTCTCCGGCGGACAGCAGCAGAAGGTCTTGATCGCCAGGGCCCTGGTTCAGGAGGCAGAGGTGATGCTTCTTGACGAGCCCACCAGCAACCTGGACATCTGGCATCAGCTGGATGTGATGAACATCATCCGGGATGTGGTCCGGAAAAAGGAGATCACAGCCATAATGGCCCTGCACGACCTTAACCTGGCCTCCTACTACTCGGATCGCATCATCATGATGAAGAAGGGGAGGATTGTGGCGGCGGGCGACCCACAATCGGTGATCACCGAGGAGAATATAGCTTCCGTATACCGGGTGGAAGCGGCGATAAGAAGCCTCTCCGAGCGTCCGGTGATCATGCCCCTGAGGCAGATCGTGGGGGCCAGGGCCTAGAGAAAAACCAGAGAATCGGGACCAGGCCAAATCCTATGTTCTGGCTTCCAATTGATGCTTCCACCCTTTACCTTTATTGCTCGGTCCTTCTCCAGGGCCTCTGCAATTGTATACAAGGTCAAGGTTCGATCATAATTTGCATGATTTTAGTATTAGAATTTGTTAACAAAAAAGACTTATATTAGAATAGATATGATAAACAGAGTTAATATGAGGGAATAATATGAGAACATATTCGATCTCGGCTTTGCTGATTCTAATCCTGGCCGCATTGATGCTGTGCAGCAGCGTCCATGCTGCAGATGGCTCTTTTTCCAGCAACGTCACAGCTGGCAAATATCCTATGACCTTCACCGACTCCGCCGACAGAAATGTCACAATTCAAATGCCCATAGAGAGGATCATTGTGTTGAGCACCGATGCAGCGGAAGCAGTTGAGCTCATGGGAGCAGAGGATATGATCGTGGGGGTATCAGATACCGTTCAAAAGTATAGCTGGACCTTCCCTAACCTGAAAAAGAAGGCTCTCGTGGGAAAATGGAGTGCGCCGGATTATGAGACCATAGGGCAGATAGCCAAAGGAAATGAGGATTCTATAACTCCCAATATCCTGGTGCTGGGCTATCCTTCCGGCAAGATGGCAGGCAAGTCCTATGCTGTAGATGCCGTTGAGGCGGGCCTTAAACCCTTTAAAAATATACCTGTGGCAGGTTTTAGCTTCTACAAGGCGGACAGCCTGGATGAGGAGTTGAGAAAACTAGGCCAAATTTTAAATAAAGAGGATAAAGCCCAGGAATATATTGCCTGGAAGAGCTCAAAGAGGGAGGCCATCGCCAGCACAGTTAAGGGAGAAAGCCTTGTCAAGGTTTATTTCGAAAGCGCCCAGCCGAAGGGATTGGGAGAGCTCAAGAGCAATGGTGCCGGAGCAGATATCGACAGAAGCATCAGGCTTGCGGGAGGAATAAATGTCTTCGGATCCTCCAAAGAAGAGACCGTTACCACCGATTGGGAGACGGTGATAAAAGAGAATCCGGACATAATTTTCCAGGCTAAGGCGGACGATATGATGGGATGGAGAGCCTTTCCATCCAGTGAAACAGCTGCGGCACAGAAGGCTCGCGACGAGATCATGAGCCGTGCGGGAGGAAGCGCTGTTAACGCCATAAAGAATGACAAAATCTGGATCCTCTACCGGAAGATCCTTTATGGACCGGGAAGCGTTATAGGGGCAACCTATATGGCCAAGCTGATGCATCCGGAAGCGGATCTGGATCCGGAGGGAGCTTACAAGGAGTATCTTGATCTCTTGGGCGTAGATTATCCGGAGGGAAGGACATTCGTCTATCCAGAACTGGAGAGCGATTAGGATCTTCTAATTTTTTTTTGAGATAAGCATTTATGATGAAGTATATAATTTGCAAAAACACTTACTAACAAAAACCTGAATTGCATTGCAGGATCTTATGAATTCAGAATCAAAAAAGGCTTTGCTGAGAGAGCAATATCAGAGGTTCGTGGGCAGAAAGTTTATTTTTCTCCTCCTTCTGCTTGCCGGAATAATCATTCTGGCCGGGATTGCCTCCACTCTGGGGTCTGCAAATATCGGCGTTTTGGATGTATATTCTGCTATTTTATCCCGGCTCCTGCCGGGACATTTTCATAGCAGCTGGTTTGCCGAGACAATCGTCTGGGGTCTGCGCCTTCACAGGATCCTTCTTTCTGTTGTGGCTGGCATGGGACTGGCCATAGCCGGGGCGGTAATGCAGGGTATTCTCAAGAATCCGCTTGCCAGTCCATTCACTCTCGGCATATCCTCTGCAGCCAGCTTTGGAGCTGCCCTGGCCATAGTGCTGGGGGCCGGCTTTGGGGGAGGCGATTGGCTGATCATCGTCAATGCCTTCATCTTCACTGTGCTCGCCTCCATGACGGTTTATGGATTGGCAAAATACAAAGGCATCACACCTGAGACCATGATCCTGGCCGGCATAGCCATCATGTACCTTTTCCAGGCCATGACATCCTTTTTGCAGTACTTGGGACAGGCAGAGCAGGTGCAAGAGGTGGTCTTTTGGATGATGGGCTCACTGGGCCGGTCATCCTGGGACAAAGTCTGGATTGTCTCTGCCGTCTTAGCCATTTGCTTTCCCTATCTTCTCTTCAAATCCTGGGACATCAATGCTCTGGGTGCTGGCGACGAAACCGCCACCAGCCTGGGAGTTAATGTGGAAAAGACGCGTGTCATATGCATGATGCTGGTATCTCTTATCACCGCGAGCGTTATCTGTTTTACCGGGACCATCGGCTTCATTGGCCTGGTATCACCTCACATCACCCGAATGATCATCGGTGGGGATCATAGATTCTTGCTTCCGGCTTCCGCTCTGGTAGGAGGGCTTCTGCTGCTCGCTGCCGACACAGCAGCCCGGACGGTTCTCTCTCCGGTGATCCTTCCTGTGGGCATAATGACCGCCTTCCTGGGTGTGCCATTCTTCGTCTATCTGTTCTTGAAGAGAAAAAAGGAGTTTTGGTAAGAGCTATTTTTAAATTTATATTTTAATTTTTTGATTTTTTGACAAAGCCGTCTCTTCCCCTCAGATCTTTTTACTGCTTCCATAGAAAACCACCCATGAATCTCTGAATCACACCCGAAACATGAAAGCAGTATGGACGCATAGAATTCCTTGGCATGGGCAGAGCAGGCCGAAATTTTCTTTGGGACTATAGATTCCGATAGAATACTGGCCGACGTTTCATATACACCCGAATGCGTCTCTAGAACGCGAATGGTAATTCATTCACATAATCGATCTGCCCATGCCAGGAACAGTGAATATAATGAATATACAACGAGAAGTAGTTTGCAGGGCAGACATCCACAAGCAGTTTCTCTTAGCGACTATCCCATCAAATGACGGCCAAAAGTTCCAGGATCGATTTGGTACGAACTTCGAGGATCTTCTGAATTTCAGACAATGGCTGCTAAATATCGGCTGCCAGAAATTAGCAGTTGAATCGAACGCGAGCTACTGGCTGCCGATCTATCTCGTTGTAGTAAAGGACGTCAAATTTATTCTGGCAAATGCCTATCCGATCAAGCATATTCCTGGTAGGAAGACGGACGTGATTGACTCTGAATGGATCGTGGAGTTATGTCTCAAGGATCTAATAGCTCCATCTCGAATCTTCTCAGAAGACGAGAGGGACTTGAGAGCTATGACCAGAACCAGAGAGAGCTATGTCAAAATGAGAACCCAAACCAAAAACAGAATTCACCAGGAACTGGAATCGGCATGTATCAAGCTCTCATCAGTTCTGATGCGCTGGTATCAAAGACAATCAGACTCTCGACCTTGCCATCTAGATAATTGGTTCGTCCAGAGCCAATAGCATAAGCTTTATTATTCCCTCAACCTCATTCCCAAAATTAAAATTTTAGTCCTGAGATTTCATGTTCGACAGTCCCGCTGCTCTGGTGATAGCCGCCTATCTGCTGGCCATGCTCGCCATTGGCGCTCTTGGCCGCCGCATAAAAGGGCTGGAAGGTTTCCACCTGGCGGGGCGGAACATAAAGCTGGTCCATCTCACAGGAACCTTCTGTGCCAGCATAATCGGCGCCTCTTCCACACTGGGCATGGCCGGGCTGGGATTTAGTAGCGGCCTTCCCGGTGCCTGGTGGATGCTCTCGGGCACGGCAGGGCTTTTGGTTCTGGCCGCTTTCTTTGCCAAGAGGGTTAGAGAAAGCGGCTGCTTCACTCTTCCTGAGCTGGTGGGCTCATTTTACGGCGACACCTCCAGGATCGCCGCATCCATCCTGATAGTCGTCTCCTGGATTGGAGTGATCGCGGCACAGATATTGGCGGCGGGCAAGGTGCTGGGAGCGGTCATGGGGGGAGAAGAGATGCTCTTCATGGCCGCATGCACCGCCGTCTTTGTGATCTACACCGTGCACGGCGGCCAGGGATCGGTGGTAAGAACCGATCTGGTGCAGCTCTTGATAATCCTGACCGGGATGGCATTCCTCTTCTCCAGAGGCCTGGAGTCATCCGGGCTAGGCCTGCTCCTGGAACAGAGCTTTCCCACCTCGGCCGGGATGGATGGCTGGCAGGTTCTCTCCATGCTTGCCATTGTGGGCTCAGCCTATCTGGTGGGGCCGGATCTGCACTCTCGCATGCTTTCCTCCCACAGCCCCAGGGAGGCGAGGGCATCTGCGGCGCTATCGGCTTTGATTCTAATTCCACTCGCCTTTTTGATCACATCCCTGGGCATATTTGCCTGCCGCCTGTATCCTGCCGCCTCCGCAGAAGATGCCATTTTAGTGCTTATGACCGAACTGCTCTCCCCTGCCCTGCAGGGGCTGGTGGCAGCAGCCATGCTTGCTGCATTCATGTCCTCGGCAGACACCAGCCTCATGACCGCCACATCCATCCTGACTCTTGATTTATTCCACAAGGCATTTCCCAATTCCAGTGAACAGAGGCTGATGGCCGTCTCCAGGCTTTTCGTGGCCGTTTTGGGATTCTCGGCCTTGGCCCTGGCCGCCTCCTCGCCGAGCATCATCCAGACCCTGATGATAGCCTACACCGTCTTCACCAGCGGGCTGCTATTCCCGGTCATAGCCGGATTTTATAAGGGGCGTCTAGGCCTGACTCCATCCGGAGCTCTGGCAGCACTGGTGGGCGGAGGCATCACGGCGGTCCTATTTGGCCAGAGCTATCCCCTGCTGGGTATGGCTGTCTCTGTAGCACTGCTGTTTGGGATAAGCTGGTTGGAGAGAAGACTCTGGAGGCAAGATGGGGTGTGACCCTTCTGGCCACCTGGCCCCCTGGCAAATCTTCATATCCAGGCAGGCTCAAGCTGCTGCAAGGCTGAATATGAACAGGAATAAGGTCATTATTCAGAAAATAGCTGCAATAATATTGATACTGCTCGGCTTGTTGGCCATGCTTGTAGCCTGGGAGCTTCTCTTGGTATCGAACATTCATAATTCAACCGTGCTGGTCCTGGAGATGGGTGGGATTTTAGTCTGCATGGCAGGCTACTTCCTGCACCGGCGCAGCAAGGCTCTGGAGGAGAACGTCAAGGACCAAGAGCTAGCAAGATAATCCCAAATGAAGGCGTAGACGACTTATAGAGCGTTTTTTCAGTAAGGGCTTTGCGCCCAATTGACAATTTTGATAGGAAAAATGGGCTCTCGGGCTTAGATCCCGAGAGTGGGATTGATCCCCATAACGAATACAACTACGAAATATATAGCATTCAATACCAGTCCAAATGGCACTCCCAGTTTAGCCCATTCACTTGAGGTGATCCCCAGCTTTCCGGCAGAGATGATGTTGGGGATGTTGCCAGGGATGAGCATGCCGCCAGAGATGAGCAGGCCGTAGAGTGCAGCATTGATCTGGGTCTGGGTCATAGCCTTGGATATCTCAGCCGCGGTGAGGGTGGCATTATCCAGAATGGCGGATATCATATTCACCCAGAACAGGACGTAGTCTGGGATCTTGGTCAGATACTTGAAGATGATCACTTCCATTCCTGCTCCCAGCAGGAAGAGGGCGGCCACGAAGGCATATACTTTGACCGTCCTTATGAGAACTTCTTTAACACTTCCCTCTTCGCTGGAGCCCATCTTATCCACCTTCCCGGTCTGCTTGACAAAGTACATGGCGAAGACCGAGCAGAGCAACACACCCAGAACGATCAATATGCCGAGCTGATCAAAGAGGTAGAAGAAGCCTGCGCAGCATGGCCCCCCCTCGTAGACCGCCGGTCCGGAAAGCTTGGATATGGCTATGGTGGAGAGCGGCTCGCCCAGAGGCGTAAGCACAGCTCCAAGCCCTATGGCAAAGCAAGCGATTATCACATAGTTGATCTTGTTCTTTCGATCCAGCGGCAGAGTATTAGCGATCTCGCAGAGAAAGAGCGCTGAGATGATAGCGGTGATGACGGAGCAGATCAGTCCCAGAACGAGAGTGGAGACGAATATGATCACACTCAGGTTCATCCTCTTTACCAGGCCGTCCATGAAGCTCTGGAAGGCCTTCTGGCCATAGAGGAATATAAATCCGGCCACCAACACCGCAGGCACAATGCCCTTTATGACCGGCTCCTCTGCTGCGGTCATGACGACCTCCATGGTCCATTTATTGGTCACAGTGACCGCAGCCGCTCCCATGATAAATAGAAATACCTCTAAATTATGTTCGACGATCTTCACCTTAAAGGGTAATATCAATACTAGAAAGGCTATAAAGAATAAAGCCCAATCCGTTGAGGTAACAACTTCCCCCAGTATAGAGACCATTAGAGCACCTCGTTAATATCGTCCTACGTCTGCTCTCCCTATGGAGAGATGCTATTCGGATGCTGTTCCAATATTAAATGCTTTTGGCTTTTATTCAGGATTTTTTAGGCTTTATGCGTTGATATATTGCTTTTTTGCTCTCACAAACATTATGTTATTTTTGTTTTTAAACCAATTTGCTTTTTTAAAAATACACCAAAAAGGTTAAAAACCTTTTAGCCAATGAGCCTAGAGGTGGACCAGCTATGGGCATACAAATGGAGTCGACGCTTGCTTTCCGAGAGTTCAGGCCGCCTCCCTTTAGGGATTTGGCCAGATCTGGTTCATGCTCTGCTTTGCTAGGTCTGCCTTGCTGTCTGGCGCTGGGGCAAATGACATACTTGGTTATGCGGTAGGCTGGCTATGGATATTGTACTGCCATGTGATTCGATAGCAGATCCATCAAATTGGAACTGGATATGCCAAAGGCGCATTCTGGTTCATCAATGGCCATTTTGCCCATCCATAGAGTGCTTCCAGCAGAACAAATCAAAGGCTCGTATTCTCTCCATTATATTGAAATCAATATGGGGGAGAGGAATGGAGAGACCTGGCCGATGGCTGCTGACAGGTGCTAACGGGAGCTGTAGCCCACGGCAGCATTTAGAGAATCCGTGCCAAAACGACCTTTGTCGGAGAATCTTTAGCGATGATGGATATTGGAGGGAAAATTTGTGCAATTTGACCCACTAGATCTTGGCTTATTTGCGATAGTGCTGATAGTGCTCGTAGGACCATTCATGGTCAAGAAGATAGAACATAACCTAGAGGCATTTTTGTTCGTTATGGGAGTACTTGCTGTAACCATATCCAGCTTCTACAACAAAGAAGCTTTAATGGCCACCCTGGGCTATACCCAGCACCAGGCTGAGCTTATCGGCTGGAATATGCATCTGGTGATGGAAGCCGTCGAGGAGCCGATAATAAAGGGAATAGTTCCTGCAGTGCTTGTCGCAGGCCTTCTCTTTCATTATGGGAAGAATACCGTGCAGAATTTCATGAATTCCATCACCAAGGTGGTTCCTGTAAAGATAATCGTATTCTTGATTGTATCCATCTTGGGGCTTCTCTCCAGCGTAATCACGGCTATAATCGCCTCTTTGCTCCTGGTAGAGCTCATGAACTGCTTGCCCTTTGACCGGCAGACCAAGATCAATGTGATCATAATCGCCTGCTTCTCCATTGGTTTGGGCGCTGTTCTGACTCCGGTGGGCGAGCCTCTTTCCACCATAGCCATCACCAAGCTGCAGGGAGAGCCTTACAATGCTGCATTCTTCTTCCTATTCAATCAACTGGCCATATACATCATACCCGGTTGTCTAGCTATGGGCCTTTTGGCCATGTTCTTTACAGGAAAAGCAAAGACACTGGAGTGCAAGGTAAAAGAAGAGGAGGATGGCGGCCTAAGAGAAGTGGTGGTAAGAGCGATGAAAGTATATGTATTTGTCATGGCCTTGCTGCTTTTAGGCGGCGGAATGAAGGTGGTCATAGACAAGTACATCCTGGGAATTGCCCCGGAGATACTCTACTGGGTTAACATGGTATCAGCCATTCTGGATAATGCCACATTGACCGCTGCCGAACTCAGCCCGGCCATGGGGATAACCCAGATCCAGGCCGTGCTCATGGGACTTCTCATCGCCGGAGGAATGCTGATTCCCGGAAACATACCCAACATCATCTCCGCCCAAAAGCTGAACATCACCAGCAAGGAGTGGGCTAAACTTGGTGTTCCCCTAGGATTAGTTATAATGGGAATCTACTATATTTGGATCTTCCATCTAGGATTCCATATGCAGTTTTCCTTGTAATGGCTTTGGAATTTATTTTTTTTCTTAAGTATTGATTTTCAAAGACGTCTAATAATCCTTATTATTTGAATTGACTCGCTAAACTATATTTTTATAATTCTTAATTCAGATGAGAGTAAACATTTTTAATTTTTTTTTGTAGATTTATTGAAATATTAGAATGAAGAATTAGACTCATATGTTTGAAAAAGTTCTATTGCCAACGGATTTTTCCAAGTATTCCCAGAAGGTTCTGGAGTGCATTAAGGAGCTTCCCGGCTTAAATGATGTTGTGATCTTGCATGTGATTGGCCCATCCGATCCTCTCGCCCGGGTATGGGACCCGGGAGGGCGGATAGATGAATCCAAAGCAATGCTGGCGGAGCAGAGCAAGATTCTGGAAGGACGAGGCATTAATGTCAAGACGAGAACCGAGGCCTTAATGGAGGGAGATATCTCCCAGGTTATACAGAGGGTCGCGGATGAAGAGAGGGCATCTGTTGTCGTCATGGGAGCCAGAGGCAAGGGGATCGTGGAAGGAGTCTTTCTGGGGAACGTAGCGAAAAATGTTCTTCGCTACGGAAGCACGAATCTTCTGCTCATGCGCTATAGGATCTTGGAGGGCAGGAGCGGCCCCAGTCTGGAGAAATTCTGCTCGCACCCCTTCTCCAAGGTGCTTTGTCCGACCGATTTATCAAGACCATCCGAATATGCGATTGACTTCATGAAAGGGATCCAGGGAGTGGAGGAGATCATACTGCAGCATGTAGTCTCTCGGGGCGAGACCTGGAAGGAGATAGAAGACCAAATTGGAGAGGTAACCAAGAAGCTAAATGTCATCAGGGATGGACTTGAAAAAGCTGGCATCAGGGTCAGTATCCGCGTCGCTGCGGGAAATCCCATTGAAGAGATAATCGCCCTGGCGGATAAAGAGAGAGTATCTATGATCGCGATGAGCTCTCATGGGATGGGATGGCTAAAGCAGCTTGGGGTGGGAAGCACGACCTACGATTTGGCCAGAATAGGCGACCGGCCAGTCCTGGTGATAAGGGTCGGCCCAGAATGCTTAAAGTAGTTGTCTTTTCCAGCTGCTGCGAGCGCAAAGAGAATGGGATCAACTTGGTAACTATATATCTTGGTATCTTGTCTAAGGTCGACGCCGCTTTTCACTCTTTAGCGCTGCTATGGTGTGCGCTGCAGCGATTTGGATCTCAAGCAAGGATAACATGAAGTCGGTGCTCCTGGGATTACAACTACTGAATTTTTTATTCTAAGATACCATGCTCAAGGCGATAACTGCAAGGCTTATCGGAGAATACTATGAAGCCAGGAAGAACAGGAGCATTGGCAACAGGGCGAGTGTTATTGGTATTAGGCGGCGTAATGGTATTGGTCATAGGTAAAGGCGATATCGCAGTAATTGCCGCTGGCATGTTTTTTGCGTTGGCTGGGATATACATTCTTAGCCTAGTCAATACTGTAACAAAGCAATTTATGGGAACCGGTTGGCCGGAAAAATTCTGCAGAATTGGAGCATTCATTGCGGGGCTGCTGCTGATAGCTAGCGGATTAGTGAGCGCAATAGACATTATCACAGATATATATATCTCCGGGAATTGCTCAGGGCTTGGCATCCTTTTGATCAGCTTTCTGCCATTTGGTTGGGGGCTATACATCTTATTGCTGGCAACAAATGGAGTCAATTCTTAACGCTTCATTTTAATCTATATATCTAAATCTTTAAAAAATAGTATGGCAGATTAGAGTCATATAAGTTCCGAATTCGATATTTAGAAATCCCATGGCTTCAATTTTTAACTAAAAAATTTTAGCAAATATATTTGCAGAGAGCCTTCAGCTTATCTCAATCTCTCCAAAAGTTCTCTTGTCCTTGAGATCAGAATAGGTCGGATGCCATGACTCATCTTGGAGCCATACTCCTGTCCTTGGATTTTAGAGGCCAACGCCTCCAATGCATCCATGACCTCAGATTCATCTACTCCCTTGACACGACACACTTGAGGCAATATCTCTATGGGATTTCTTCCCTGGGATGAGGCTAATATCATGGTTGATCTGCATATGTTGGCGTATTTGCGCGGCAACTCCATGCGGCCAGGGAATTCTGGATCCCAGGATCTGGCTGCCCTTGCAATCAGATCATCTCGAAACGGCGAAGGCTTGGACTTCACTAAAAGCGAGATATTCATAATATACCTCAAATAGACTTTTTAGCCTTTATTAATGAAGAAGTTTTCGCCGTAATTGCTGAAAAATCCTCACCTATAATCTCGCCTATGAATCTCGCGAAAAGCATCGAGCTGATACCAATACTCCAAACCTTTAGAGTCGACTTGATTGCCATATCCCTAACGGCTCCGAACATATTCTTGCTCGCCAGCGATCTATTCATCTCTATTCGCGACCAAATTGTGTGGCCATATCTTTCCTTGGCATCAGGATAATTCCAATGCGCTTTAATAACGATCGTTCGTGCAAGTTATTTGTAAAAATAGCTTATAAAATCAGAGAATCGTTAACATTGCATTTAAAATTAACACCAATTTTCATTAGATATTTTAATGTTTCTATTGATATCGATCTTTCTGAAGTCAATCATAATTAGCGGCCCAATGCTTTTATTCTTCTCCAACAATTAGCCTGGTTTTCAGGCAATTTCATCACGAATAATTATTCTTAAACATTGACATTTGGCATCCAAAAATGTTAAATATAGGTAAATGCGAACCCGTAATTAGTGAATTTCGAAAAGAATTAAGAACTATCATAGCGATTAAGAGGGAACGATATGGTTTCGCCTACACTGGTAGATATTGGCTTGTTCGCCATTGTTTTGATTGTGCTGGTAGGGCCTTTTATGGTCAGGAAGATCGAGCACAATCTGGAAGCGTTTCTGTTTGTTATGGGTGTGCTGGCGGTTACGATAGCCGGTTTTGAGAGCAGAGCCGTTCTGGAGGCCATTGGCTACAACCATGAGCAGATAGCCGTAGTCGGCTGGAATATGCATCTGGTGACTGAAGCTGTTATGGAGCCTGTAATAAAAGGCATAGTGCCTGCAGTGCTGATCGCCGGACTGCTCTTCCACTACGGCAGGGATAAGGCCCAGAGAGCCATGTCCACCATTCTGGACAAGGTCTCCATCAAAGTAGTTGTGTTCCTGATGGTCGTCCTCCTGGGACTGGCATCCAGCGTCATCACCGCCATCATCTCTGCCCTGCTTCTGGTGGAGCTGGTCAATTGCATGCCCCTCGACCGCCAGACCAAGATCAACCTGGTAATCATCGCCTGTTTCTCTATCGGCTTGGGAGCCGTGCTCACTCCTGTGGGCGAGCCGCTTTCTACCATTGCCGTTACCAAGCTTCAGGGCGATCCCTATAATGCCGGATTCTTCTTCCTCTTCAACCAGCTTGCCATCTATATCATTCCAGGTGTCCTGGCTTTGGGCCTGCTGGCGGTGTTCTTCACCGGCAAAGCGAGCAAAGAGGCCTGTCTGGTAACCACGGAAGAGACAGAAACCCTCAAGGACGTGGCCATAAGGGGCGGCAAGGTTTATCTGTTTGTAATGGCTCTGTTGCTCTTGGGTGGCGGCATGAAGATCGTGATTGACAAATATCTTCTGACGGTTCCATCTCAGATCCTCTATTGGGTGAACTCCATCTCCGCCATTCTGGATAATGCCACCCTGACCGCAGCTGAACTCAGCCCCGCCATGGAGATAACCCAGATCCAGGCCATTCTCATGGGACTTCTCATCGCCGGAGGAATGCTGATTCCCGGAAACATACCCAACATCATCTCCGCCCAGAAGCTGAACATCACCAGCAAAGAGTGGGCTAGACTTGGTGTGCCCCTGGGTGCAATTACAATGGCCGTCTACTACGTGTGGATCTTCTACACAGGATTTCATTTCCAGTTTTCCCTTTAGAATTGATGCCAGCAATGGCATCAATTCTAGAGGGATAAGGGGCAGGATATAGGATAGACTTCGGCGAAGAAATTAAAAGAATTGAATTGCAGAATTAAAGGGTGAACGAATATGTATGGGGGACTAGAGACCGCTAGCGTCATAGCCTCGATTGCAGCATTTACTGGCTGGGGGTTATCTTTCGCCGGGGTCAACAAATATCTGAGATCGCATTCGACCCACAAGGACAATGGGTTTTATATGCTCTTCTCTATATTTGTGAGTCTGGCAGTGGCAATAGCGGCTGCAGCTGGAAGCAAGATGTTGCTGACGCCAACTGCCCCGTCGGGCATGGATTTGGTGACAGGGTCAAACATCGCTCTGGCCGTGGCAGTAGTGGCTGTGTGGGGAATATCATTCTTAGGCCTAACCAGGCATCTGAGATCTCATTCCACTAAAAAGGACAATGGATTCATTATTCTGCTTGCCACAGCGGCAAGCCTGGTCGTGGCCATAGCGGCTGCTGCCGCCGGAAGTAGGCTCTTGACGATGCAACCTGCTCTGTCGGGAATGGATGGGCTGACAACAGCGAATATCACATTGGCCGTGGCTGTAGTGGCGGTCTGGGCAATATCATTCGTCGGCCTGAGCAGGCATCTGAGATCTCATTCCACTAAAAAGGACAATGGATTCATTATTCTCCTTTCCACTGCGGCGAGCCTGGTCGTGGCCATTGTTGCAGCTGCCGCTGCAAGCAGGATCTCGATGCTTGTCAGCCTTCCGGCTGACCTGGGCTACGGAGTAACACCGGTGGATATTGGCCTGGGATTAGTAGCCTTGGCAGTGTTGGTCGGACCATTCACTGTAAAAAAGATCGAGCATAACCTCGAGGCGTTCCTGTTTGTGATGGGAGTGCTTTCGGTCACAATAGCCGGCGTCTGGGAGCTGAACCTGGTGGAAGAGGCGGTCATGGAGCCGGTGGTAAAGGGCATAGTGCCTGCAGTGCTGGTAGCCGGAACGGCCTTCCACTACGGCAGGAGCCGGGCTCAGAACGCCATGAGCTATATCCTGGATCACGTGTCCCTCAAGGCGGTTACCTTGGTGATGATCGTCGGCCTGGGACTGATGTCCAGCGTCATCACCGCCATCATTGCCGCGCTTCTGCTGGTGGAACTGGTCAATTGTATGCCTCTGGAACGCAAGGACAAGATAAACCTGGTGATTATTGCCTGCTTCGCCATAGGTCTGGGGGCGGTGCTTACGCCTCTGGGCGAGCCGCTCTCCACCATAGCCATATCCAAGCTGCAGGGACCACCTTATAATGCCGGATTCTTCTTCCTCTTCGAGAAGCTGGCTCTCTATGTAATTCCGGGCGTCTTGGTTCTGGGCGTGCTCGGTGCTCTGCTCACAGGTAAGGCGGCCAAGCAGGAGTGCATAGCGGCTGTCGAGGACTCTGAGACACTCAGAGATGTGGGGATGAGGGCGGCTAAGGTCTACATTTTCGTCATGGCCTTGTTGCTCCTGGGTGCTGGCATGAAGATCATCATCGATAAGTACTTCATTGCCATACCCTCGGAGGTTTTATATTGGGTGAATATGCTGTCGGCCATACTGGACAACGCCACATTAACTGCCGCCGAGATAGCACCGAGCCTGACCATCGGCCAGATCACCGCGGCACTCATGGGGCTTCTAATCGCTGGGGGCATGCTGGTTCCGGGCAACATTCCCAATATCATCTCCGCGAATAAGCTTGGCATAACATCCAAGGAGTGGGCACGCCTGGGAGTACCTCTGGGATTGGTGCTGCTGGTGATCTATTACGCCTGGATATTCTACATACCCTTCGGCCCGCTGGCGGGCTGAGGGATTTTCCCTTTAAAAGCATGATTGCAGTATATAAAATGATTAATAGTTAATAATTAGTTGCATCAAAACCATTAAATATGAAAAATACAGATGATGGTGAGATCTATGGAACAAAGAACTGAGCCTTACAGGCCTAAAATGGAGCGGTAATAAAATGCACCTCACGACTATGTTGGAAGGAACTTTCGGTAAAGCAGTGCTCACTGCAATCGTAATTGCGCTGGGGCTTTTTGCAGCAGTCTTTTCGCCGCTATTAAGCGTCTTATTGCTCATTGGAGTGGTGGGACTAATGCCAATTGATCGCGTAGCCCGTGTAAGCCTCGCGATAATCGGCTGCATTTCCATAGGCTTAGGGGCTGCTTTGGCAACAGGTGATTTGCCTATCTCCCAGATAGCTGCTCTTAAACTATATGGTTCACCGGTTCAAGCGGCTGTTTCTTGTCCTGCGCCGGACTGGAGCCGCCTCGTTTTTGGGGCTATCCCAGATAGGGAATAGGGGCAGGACAGACGATGTAAACGGCCTGGTGACCACGGGCTTTTACAGCCGCACCAGAAATCCCTTATTCCTCTTTGCCGCCATCATCCTCTGGCTTACTCCAATCATGACCGAGAGCCTGCTGGCCTTCAATATCCTGGCTACATTTTACTTCTATCTCGGTGCCCTGCATGAGGAGAGATCGCTGAAGGCTGAATACGGGGCCGCATATGAGGAATACAAGAGCCGTGTGCCCATGTTCCTGCCCCGCCTGAGATCGGCAAGCAAATAAATAATGATGAATTGTAATTATCAGCAGAGGGTCCCATGAATTCAAGATGTCCCGGAAAAGGCAGAAGACATTCGGATATGCTCTGCCTCGCTGCAATGTTATTGATATTAGCCTGCCAATTTTCAGCTATGTCAGCCGAGTCAGGAGCACCCGTCCCGCCGGAGAAATTCTCGGATGATTACTACAAGGTCTACGGCACGCCGGATCTGACCGTCTCCCTGGATAGCAATCGCCTCTATCAGGGAGAGAAAACCTCTCTTTTTTTGACCCTAGCCAACCGGGGGCGGGTCACCTCTTTCCAGGTCAACGAAGAGCCGGGGGCGAACAAAAGAGAAGAGATAATAGCAGCACAAAAGGAGCAGGAGCTGGAGAAGCTGAGGACGACGGCCCAGGACGTCTCCGTCCGCCTGCGGGCAGAAAACGAGAGCGCTATAGACATAACCAGGTCGGTGGCCTATCCGGGCAATATACGGGAGGGGCAGACCTCAGCCCGGCTGGAGTTTCCCCTCGAGGCCTACGAAAATGCTGCTCCTGGACAGTACCGCATCTATGCTGATCTGAATTACACCTATCAGAGAGATGTCTCTGTAAAGGGAGATGAAGACAGGCCGGAGAGCCCGGACATATTCTATTGGTACCAGCCCCTCAGCCAGACCATTCCCCTCATCCTCACTGTACAGAGGCATAGTCTGGCCCAGTTTGCGATTCTGAATACCTCGCCGCAGACTCTATCTGCCGGGTCTGAAGATAATGTGGTGAAGATCACCATCAAGAACGTGGGCAGTGAAGCTGCCAAGGACCTGGTGGCAAGGCTGGTCCCGGAAAGCGGGATCTATGTGGCAGTGGATGAGTCTCCCATCCCCGTCCTGGAGCCGGGAGAGGAGGCAGAGCTGATCTACAAGCTGGATGTATCCAAGGATGCCGTGCCCGGCAAAAAATACCGGCTGACGGTTAACTTTGAGTTCTCCGATCGCTTCCGCGACCATCTCACCGACTGGGAGAACGCCTATCTTCGCATCGAGCAGGATGGAGCGGTAGGGTCCGCTGCCTGGCCCCTTCTGCTCTTCCTCCTGGTGGCCGGACTGATTATTGCCATTAAAAACAAGGATAATATCCTGGGCAAAATCCATGGCAGAAATTGAGGGAGGAAAGGATTTCGCCGGGGTTGGGGCAAGACAGGCAGTTTCGGCTCGCGGCATCAGCAAAAGCTTTGGCCGGCAGAGGGTGCTGGACGAACTGTCGGTGGAGATCCCCTCCGGCCTGACCTACTGCCTTCTCGGCCCGAACGGCTCGGGCAAGACCACCTTCATCCGGGCGGTGGTGGGGCTGCTGCGCCTGGATGGAGGGGATCTGCAGGTCTTGGGCCGGCCCGTGGGCGAGGTAGCCCGTCTCTACCCCCGCATCGGCTACATGACCCAGCACAAAGCCCTCTATCCCGACCTCACGGTAGAGGAGAATATGGAGTTTTATGCCGGGCTGTACAGCCTGACCAAGAAGCAGCGGGAGGAGAGGATGGAGGAGCTGCTCCGTATGGTCGACCTCTCCGCACATCGCAGCCGTCTGGCCGGAGACCTCTCCGGTGGTATGTATCAGAGGCTATCTCTGGCCTGCACGCTTATTCACGAGCCGGAGCTGCTCCTTTTGGACGAGCCCACGGTGGGGATTGATCCCCGGCTGCGGCAGACCTTCTGGGAGTACTTCAACCGCATGGCTGAGGAGGGAAAGACAGTTCTCATCACCACCCACCTTATGGATGAGGCGGAAAAGTGCCAGCGGATGGGGTATATGCGGGCGGGAAGGATGGCGGCGGAGGGCAGTCCGGAGGAGATCCTGGATAAGGCCGGGCTGCAGCCCATCCTCAAGCTCTGGCTGGCCGGGCCTGAGGATGGGGCCGCTCTTCTTTCCAGGCAGGGCTATCCGGCTGCGGTGAAAGAAGGAGCAGTGCTGGTGGGGCTGGAGTACCGAGGCCAGGTCAAGGAGATACTGGCGCTGGTGGAGCCCCTGGACATGAGGCTGGTCGAGCCCAGGCTGGAGGAGGCCTTTCTCCTTTTGGCGGAGGGGCAATGAGCCCCAGCCCGGCACGGATGGGCGTTGTAGCTCTCCGGGTAGTGCGCCAGCTCAAGCGTGATCGGCGAACCATTGGTCTCATCCTCTTTGCTCCCATTGTGCTCATGTTCATCTTCGGCTATGCCCTCTCCGGAGAGATGAGCGGCATCAACATTGGGCTGGTGGACGGAGGAGGACACCAACTCTTGCGGGCGAATTTAGAGTCCATGTCCGACTTCGACATAATCCATCTTGGCTCGGAGTCGGATGCACAGAGGCTAATAGCGGATGGGCGGCTGGATGGGGCGGTGGTGCTGAAGGAAGAGAGCGTGCGTGTTCTGCTGGACGGCAGCAGCCAGCAGATCTCGGATGCCATCAGCACTGCGGTGCAGACTGGTGCGGCCATGGAGGCGGCGGCCAGGGCAGGACCGAATGCAAGCAGCCATATCTCCAAGCGCTATATCTTCGGATATGATCTGGAGATGATAGACACGGTCGGGCCCGCCGTTCTTGGGCTGGTGATATTCTTTTTTGCATTCGTCGTATCCGCCATCTCATTTCTCAGAGAGAAGACCCTGGGTACCCTGGAGAAGTTCATGGTATCGCCTCTGAGCCGGGTGGAGATCATCTCCGGATACATACTCGGCTTTAGCCTGATGGCGATTGTCCAGTCTGCGACCAGTCTATTGATAGTGGTATTCGTATTTGGAGTGCCCATGAGGGGCAGTCCGATCACCGTCTTTGCTGTAATCCTGCTGCTGGGGGCGGGCGCGCTGGCTCTGGGCTCCTTCTTCTCCAACTTTGCCCGAAGCGAGTTTCAGGTGGTGCAGTTCATGCCCGTAGTCCTCATTCCCCAGATTGTGCTCTGTGGGGTGCTCTGGCCGTTGCAGTCAGTGCCGGAGTTTCTGCGACCGCTATCATACGTCCTGCCGCTGACATATGCCGGCGATGCCCTGATGGAGATAATGCTGAAGGGAGCAGGTCTCGCTGATATCCTCTATCCCGACCTGCTGGCGCTGGCAGCGTTCTTTGCCATCACCTTGGCTGCTGCCACGCTGATGCTGAGAAGAGAGGTGGGATGAGATTTCAGAGGAAAACGATACAGCTTCTCCAACACACGGGAGGGTAAGGGTGATAAAAATGCTCCCAGCCCGTCACTTTTATGCTTCTGGCTGCTGCCGTCGGCGGCAGGATGGGAAGATTCTCTTTTTCAGGCCTTCCATGTGGAATTCTATGGCATCTCTCATCAGCTCTGCGGTTTCTTGCTCGGTCCTGGCTGCGGCTACAACACCGGGCAGGTCCGGGCAGCAGGCAGAGCAATTGCCGTCGCCTTTTTCGATGATAATGGTGTAATCGGGCATCTTCATTTCCTTTCATTCCATCTTGGGAGAATAAGCCTATGCCGCCGCCCGAGAGCCGGAGACGGGCTGGTCATGATTCTCCTAAAGCTGAATTCTTCCCCCTATTTTGGCTAACATTTTTAGACAAGAACGCCAGTATCAAAATAGGTGAGTTGCTCACGAAAGAGAGTCGAGTCAGGATTGCAGCGGCAATAATAACTGCGATAGTCTTGCTGCTTGTGGCATTAGTCCTGATTCTGGATCGATTTCCGGAATTGCAGCAAAGCAGATGGGTGGTAGCCCTGGGCATTTTTGCCTCCATCACCTCACCAATTGCGGTTTACGAATTCCTCATTAAACGGTTCATCAATCAGGGCGGGATAAACGGCAAATCTGGCCAGACAGAGATCATAAACGGACAGGCTCTGGAGATCAAAGGCAATCAGCAGGGCACAGTGACGCAGCACGACCAGCGCGGTCAGACCGTCCAGGGCCCGCAGACCATTATCGCCGGAGGCGTTCAGGGTCCGGTTTTCTCAGGGCAGTTTGTAATCCAGGGCGATTTCATCTACAACGAGGTCACCAAGGTTCGCCTGCCCTTCCAGAGGCCGCCCCGAGTTCCTCATTTCACCGGCAGAGAGGCCGAGCTAGCCGCGCTCCTCAAGGACCTGCAGCCTGGCCGGGCCGTCACCATTTGCGGCCCTGGAGGCATGGGCAAGACCGCTTTATCCGCCGAGGCCATCTGGCAGCTAGCTCCCGGCAGCGAGCCGCCTCAGAGATTCCCGGATGGCATAATCTTCCACACCTTCTACCACAAGCCTCAGGCGGCCTTGGCCCTGGAGACATTCGCCCTGGCCTACGGGGAAGATCCTCGCCAGAGCCCTCTGGATGCAGCCAAGCGAGCCCTGGCTGGACGCCGGGCTCTGATAGTCCTGGATGGAGCGGAAGCCTGCGACGACCTGCCGATAGTTCTCTCCGTCACCGGCAGCTCCGGCGTGCTTATCACCACCCGGCACCGTGGCGATGCTCCTGAGGACTTATGCGACCTGCCGCCTCTGCCCGAGGATAAAGCCATAGAGCTTCTGCAAGCCTGGGGCAAAGAGATGGCATCGGACGATGGGATTTGCCGGAGCATCTGCGCTCTCCTGGGCCTCCGCTTCTCTCCCCTGGCATTCCAGCCCGCCTCCCACAGCTTCCAGCAGATCTGGAAGGCCACAAATGTCTTTCCCGTCCCCGTGGCCATGGTCAACAGAACCCGCTTCTTGCCCTGCAAAATAGACTCAATCGATTGATTGATGGCTATCTCCTGATAGTAGCGGGGAGCCTTGCCCGGCGTGTGATAATAGGGGGTGAGAAGCCTCTTCTTGACCTGCTCATCATCGATCTGCTTGGCCCGGCAGTAGCGGTCCCATAGCTCCCGGGGAGAGGGAAACGAGTCTAGAAGGCTCTCTCTGCCCGTGATATAGTCGAACTCGATTATCCCGTCGCCGTTGGTGGCATAGGCGAACTTCAGGCCTAGCATCTCTGCATAATCCTTGGCCTGCTGCAGCCCCTCCCCTGGGCTCTTGTATCTCGCTTTGGCTTCCACCACGGCGATCTTGAAATCTCGGGTATAGCGAAGAATATAATCGGCCCGCTTCCTGGTCTTCCTTCTGGGCCTGTCGCCCATTACCACTATGCGGCCATCGGTCAGGCTCTGCTGCTCGGTAAAGGAGTGCGGCTCATCATCCCAGCCAGCTTCAGTTAGCCTGGGCTCCAACTTGCGACAGGTATCTGCCTCATTCAGTTGAAAATCCGTTTAATGCCTCCCCCCAGTATTCCGAACAGGTTCTGTTTCAGGCATATTCAGGCTAATTTTTCCAATCTTCACTGCCTCTATCACTATTTATATTTCTGCTTCGACTTTTTAAAATTTTATTATTTCATTATGCAGAAATGGCGAAGATTATGTTGCAGCCAGGATCTACTGCGCTCCCAGTATCCTTCAATCAATTCTCACTCCCTCCATCAGTTTCATCTACTGCCAGCAAGATACGCTTGCTTACATCAGTTGGTGGAAGGAATGAAGAGAACAGTCTACTTCGCCGGTATCAGGGCCCGCAGCCCGGAGGACAGCAAGCAAAACAAGATCCGCAGACTTTTCGATGCCGCCGGGTTTTCTAAAGCCATTCGAAAAGGGGACCTCACAGCCATCAAGATCCACTTCGGCGAGCTGGGCAATGACAGCTTTATCAGTCCCATCCTGGTCCGTCCCATAGCGGAGAAGATTCTGGATCAGGGGGCGCGGCCTTTTCTCACAGACACCAATACCCTCTACGGCGGCAGCCGATGCAATGCCGCCGTCCACCTGCAAACGGCGGAAGAGCACGGCTTCGGCCCCTCTGTGGCCGGTGCGCCGGTGATCATCGCCGACGGGCTGCAGGGAGACAGCTTCCGGGAAGTATCAGTGCGGGGAAAGCACTTCGAAAAAGTCAAGATCGCCGGCGAGATCGCCTCCGCCCAGAGCATGATCGTGGTCTCTCACTTCAAGGCCCACCTGCCGGCAGGCTTCGGGGGAGCGGTCAAGAACCTGGGCATGGGCTGCGCCCCGCCCCTGGGCAAGGCGGACCAGCACTCGACAAGGCCCATATTCAATGCCGAGATCTGCAGCGGCTGCCGCTCCTGCCTGGAGGGCTGCCCCAATCAGGCCATCACCGTGGAAAAGAAGATCACAGCCATAGACTACAGCCGGTGCACCGGCTGCGGCAAGTGCCTGCGCCTCTGCCCCACCCATGCCTTGGACTTCGACTGGCTGGTGGAGGTTCCTCCCTTCATGGAGAGGATGACCGAGTACGCCCTGGGTGCATTGGCGGGAAAGGAAGGCCGGATCGGCTTTTTCAACTTCCTGATCAACATCACCCCCGACTGCGACTGCGTCCCCTGGAGCGATTCACCCATAGTGCCGGACATAGGCATCCTGGCCTGTACCGATCCCGTGGCCATAGATCAGGCCAGCTATGATCTGGTCAACCGCCAGATGGGCCTGGAAAACACCCTGCTGCAGAAGAACCGCAAGCCGGGAGAGGACAAATTCCTGGGCCTCTGGGAGGGGACTAGAGGCCGGATCCAGCTGGATTATGGAGATGAGATAGGCCTCGGAAACAAGGACTACCGCTTGGTAGAGATCTAAAGGATAAAATTTATACAATATTTATATATAACTAATTTGAGAGAATGAGGTGTGGCATCATGAAGGTTGTGGCATTCAATGGCAGCCCCCATAAGGAAGGCAATACCGCTGTCCTGCTGGGAGCGGTTCTCCGGGAGCTGGAGAGCCGGGGCATAGAGACGGAGCTGGTGCATCTTAAGGGGCCTCTTTCCGGCTGCAAGGCTTGCTTTTCATGCTACGAGAAAAAGAACCGCCGTTGCTCCCAGGAGGGGGATATGATCAACCTCTGCATAGAGCAGATGGAGGAAGCGGACGGGATTATCATCGGCTCGCCCACCTACTTTGCCGATCTCACCCCCGAGGCCAAAGCCCTCATCGACCGAGCCGGATTCGTGGCCAAGGCCAATGGAGATATGTTCAAGCGCAAGGTGGGTGCAGCGGTAGTGGCAGTACGCCGGGCCGGTGCCATTCACGTCTTCGACTCCATCAATCACCTCTTTTTCATCAGCCAGATGATCGTGGCCGGATCCAGCTACTGGAACATCGGGCTGGGCCGAGAGGAGAAGGATGTGGAGAGCGATGAAGAGGGGATGGCAACCATGAAGAGATTGGGAGAGAACATGGCCTGGCTTATCAAGAAAATAAATTAAAAATATATTTTTTAAAAAAAGAATTCTGAGAAGTTCTCATTAGGATTTCTTTTCTGTCCGGTCAGGAATGTATGGTTTTATTTTTTCATTATCCCTTAGTTTTTTCAAAAGGTTCATCTCGGACTGCGATATTGTTTTGGCTTTTTCCTTCTTGGTCAATTCATCTTCACGTTGAAGGTCTTTGAAATCCTTATATGTGCTCAATGTGTCTCGGAGGAAATCGAGTGCCGCTTTACCGCTCTGTCCTTTTCCGGCAAGTTCGGAGGCAAGCTTTGCTGCCTTTTGATCAATCTCTAAATCAACGCCTTCCTCGAATTTCTTATCCAATTCGACTATGGCATAGCTGAAGTCTTTAAACTCCTCTTTCTTGGCATCTAATATCGTCATATCTTCTCTAAGATACTTCGCTTGATCCACAGTTATAGGTTGGTTGAAACAAACATAATATCCCTGTTGCAGAAGCGTATGGCCGGTATCAGCGCTTGCCGACTCCATGATTATTCTTTCGTCCAATATTCTATCGTGATCCTCGACATGCTCTGCCAGGTTTCCAATCGTTTTTATCAAAGGCTCAGTAAATGCTGCAAATGGTGTCAAGCCGGGAAAGGCAGCAATAGCTCCTTCTGCTAAGCCTTTGATGGAATCGGAGCCATCAATTAGGCTCTTTAGCGATTCGCCCATATTGCGGAGGGTTACGTCCAGATCATAAACTTGGACCCTTAATGCTAGCCTTTTATTAGTATCTTTAAAATCCTGTAGGGCCAGGATTATATCATTGAAAAATTCGCCTTGCCAGCCAAGTGGCACATCATCTTGCATAAAATGCATTTTCTGAACTGCTGGCTCCTTTCCAAATTGATAGGTGCTCAAGATCATCAAGTCGTTATCTCCAAAAAAAAGTGCATCCTTGTTTTCTCTGATCATTGCACCGCGGAGTTTCACAGTGATCGAATCTCCATCATAAAATTTGGTTGCATCTTCAGGCTCTTCAACAATTGTGCTTGTATCGGATTTTTTTTCAGATTCCTTTAATACACTTATGTATTTATTCATGTATCTGAGCTCAGAGAGGCCATTTGAGAAATCCCTAGGTGCGAACAGCCAATTCTTCGACATAAAATCCACCTCAGTTAAATATTGTTTTCTATTAGTTCAAGTAATTTTCTAAGGTATGAAATTCAATGTTTATAATAATTTTAAATCTTGCAAAGATTTAAGACCTTTAAATAAAATTTCCAGGCATGATAGTTGATCCAAATCTTGTTGTAGTGATGAATATCATTCTCCAAATCATCCTGACTGTGGTTCTGGCCTTTGCTATTCTCCTGGCCAGGAGAAGAGAATTCAAAAGTCACTGCCTGATGCTCCGCCTGGCCTTCGCCGCCCAGATCCTGGCTATCCTCCTCCTGATGTCCCCTGCCATGGGTGCTCTATTGGAGCCGGAACGCGGAGTCAACCACCTTGCCCTCGAGCTTCTGCTCCATCATGCTCTGGGCCTGGCAGTGATACCGCTATTCATCTACATCAACCTGGTCTACGAGAGAGGCATCCATCCCCGCTTATCTATGAAGTCTGCCATGCAGGCGGCAGCAGTAATGTGGACCGCCTCGCTGCTTATGGGATTTCACCTCTACTTCTATCTCAATTTTTGAGGCAGACAGCATTGATGGAGCGGCATTAAAGGAGCCTATTCCAGCCACTTATAGCCCGGATCTTTGATCCGGTTGAAATTGCGGATAAGATCGGAGGCCTCACGCCGGCTGAATTGGGCCTGCATCATCCTGGTGCAGACATAGCGCAGGGCGGCCTTCTGCACCTTGACCTCAGGGCTGTCTTCTGGCTTGGAGCCGAGGCCAAAGGACTCAAAGAGATGCTCCCGCTCGTCCATATGCCTGCCCTTCCCCCATCTGCAGAACATCTCTGCTGCCCGGTCCAATAGATTCTGGTCAAATGTCTCCGGCAAAATAATGCCCTCTAATTGCTGCAGAAAATCCTCCTGTCTCAAATTGATCTGGCCTCTATCACTTATTATGCGCCTCTGAATTTATCTCTTTCCGGCGACTGTCCCTGGCTGCCCTCCCTCCAGCAATGATTTATAAGAGGTGAGAATACCCTAAAAGCATTCAAGATATGGGGTTCAGCAAATATGAAGACTAATGGATTGATTTTAGGTCTGGTATCCTTTGGCTTACTGCTCCTGGGACTGCAGGCAGTTCTGCTGCCAGATTCAGCATCCACCGCCGCAGGCATTTCCGTTGATGAGTATATTGAGCAGAGCAACATCCAGTCCATAGATGTGGAGGCCACAGCAAATCAGGCCAGGGCATCTCGGGAGAGGTATTTCGCTGAAAAAGGCAACTCCACTCTGGACTGGGATATGCCGAGCAGCCTTTCCAGCAGCGGAAGCACTCCGTTTGAGTCGAGGAGCATAGCCCAAGAGCAGAGCCCGGCTGAAGAGACGGCATCTTCCTCCTCCCCCCAGCCGTCCACTTCCGCCGGCAGTGAGACAGCATTAAACGAGACCACCATAACAAATGCATCGGGAAGCTGGTCGCTTCAGCTCATCGATAGCATCCAGAGGGATGTCTCGCTTGCTCTGTTCCAGGAAGGCTCCTCCATATTCGGCTCAGGCAGCATCAGAGAAGACAATAGCACCCGCCAGGTAACCGCATCAGGGACGCTGAAAGGAGAGGCCTTGAGCCTCGATCTAACCGCTCAGCAGCCTATTGTGCTCTATAAGCTTCTCCTGAATATCTCCCATGAAGATGCATCTGGAACATACAGTGCGATGTCGGCCAGCGGCGAGAGGTGGACCGGCCAGGCAGATGGATTCAGGCTGGCAGCCTAGCGATTTTTAAATTTTTAACTAAATCTTTTTTAAAAGCATTTTCGATAAGATTATAAGCCACACTTATAAATACAGCCCTCAACTGGAGGATCAATATCATGGCCCGGACAAAGAAATTGGCAGAGTTTTCAATATCTAAAGATCGGATTATTCAGGCCCTGGCCTGCATCTCTAATTTGGCTGATAGGGCAATAGTAAGAGCTATTGTGCATCCCAAAGATGTGATTTTGGGCTTTGCTTTCAGCAATGTCCTCTCCGATGACCAGTCCGGGGATGAATTATATGCCGACTATGCCATAGTCAAAGAGGAGATGATAGATCCCAATTTTCTGGTAAAGAGTGAAGAATGGCCTCTATTTCTCATCTCCTGCACCGAAGCCTTCATCAGCTCGATTATGACTCTGGAGCCCAGAGAAAATCAATTTCTCAAGGTAGAATTCTATAATATACAGGAAGAGGATGTCCCAGAGATGGTTAAGAGCGAGGCATTGATCCTGGGGGAGCACAATTCTGCAGTAGGATCAATCTTGAGGCATCAATCCTCTCAAGAGGATGATACGGTTTTGGAGGCTGATGAGACCCAGTCTGTGCTCTATGGATGAGGACTGGACCGCTCAGCAGTTCGGTCATCTATCCTGAGCCGCTTTAAAGGAGAAGCGTCGGCTCAGCAATGCAGCCATTCCGCCCAGGCAGGTGAGGGCGAGGCCGATGCCATAGACCTGCCCATCCAGTTGAGCCAGCATGAAGGCATTGAAGATTATTCCCAAGATGGGCAGCAGGGCAAGCCCGCCCCAGGACAGCGGCACCTTAAATGGTCGCTTGATCTGAGGCCTGTAAATTCGAAGCACAATCAGAGCGGCGTTGATCACAATAAAGGTCACAAATACAGTAAAGTTATTGACATTGGCCACCAGGGCGATGTCCTCTAAGAAGACAAAGGACATGGCAAGGATCACAGATATCAGTGTGGCAGTCCATGGAGCCTGAGTGCGGCCATGTACAGCTGCGAGAAAGGATGGCAGAGATCCGGACTGAGCCATGCCGTAGACAATCCTGGAAGAGGCGAGGAGCATGAGCAGCACCGTATTTACGGTAGCACAGAGGGCGATTAAGGACATGATGCTGGAGGCATCGGGACCCAGAGCAGAATAGGCAATATCTGCAAAGGGTGCCGAGGAGCGGCTCAGCTCCTCCCAACCCAGAATGCTGACCGAGGAGATGGCCACCAGTATATAGAGCACTATGCTTGCCGATATGGCCAGTATCAAGCCTCGCGGAATATTTTTTTCCGGATCTTTTGCCTCCTCGGAGAGCTTGACCACCTCCTCAAAGCCAATAAAGGCGAAGAATATCAGGGCAGATGCCTGGAATATCCCGGAATAGCCCAGAGGAGACAGCTCCAGCAGGTCCACGCTTCCCAGATAGGGGATGCCGAGCAGTATTATGAATGCTAGCCCCATCACCTCTATGGCAGTGAGGACAATAGCCACCCTGGCCGATTGCCTGATTCCCAAGAGGATCAGGGCGGAGAGCGCTGCCAGCAAGAGCAGAGCGGAGGGCAGAATGGGAAGGCCTGTGAGGGCCTTAAAGTATCCGGCAAAGCCCAATGAGACAGTGGCTGCCCCCACCACACCGCTGAAGGTGATCAGCCAGCCGATTAAGAAGGCGGGAAGCTGGCCGAATGCCTGGTTGGTGTACTCGTACTCGGCTGAGGCCCTGGGAAACATGGAGGCCAGCTCGGCATAAGACAGGCCGGTAAAGACGGCAACCAGGGCGGATAGGGCAAAGGATAGCCAGACCGCATTTCCGGCTAGGCCAGCTGCTTCACCGATGAGGGCATAGATTCCTGCCCCCAGGATTATTCCAACTCCGGATATGGTGACCTCGAATAAGCTCAAGGTGCGGCGGAGGTTAGTCTTCATTTTAGCAAATAATCCTAAGCTATATTATATTAGTTTTTTGATGGGAATTACATCAATTGAGATCGGATGCGGGAACCTATATACTCATTACTTGTTTATCGGGCGCTCGGCAGCAGTATCATTTCCAGATCACGGCAATCCACAAGATTGTCTCAGATTTTTTAAAAAATTTTATGTATATAAAAATTAAAGCTAATTAAAAATATTTTTAAATTGTAAACCTGTAGGATGCCCCGCTCAAGAAGGTACCCGTCTCGGGATAGCTCTGTCCGTTCTTTATCAGGACAATGGTATGCCACATGTCTCCAGGCACTCTGAAGTTGTACACGCCGTCCAGTAGATCTGATCCCATGCCTTCTGTTCCTATGTAAGCGCCATCCAGGTAGACATCATAGCCTTTCAGCCAGCTCGACCTCATGGTAACCGAAGCCGTCCCTTTGTATGATGGCGTGCTGGGGGGCACAGATACAGCATATGGTCCGAGATCTGTCCACTGCCCGGAACTCTGGCCGTAGACATAGATGTAAATGTAGTTGCTCCAGCCTCGGGAGTAGAACTGCAGAATATGCCAGCCAGGGGTATCTCCGTTAAACCATCTCTTCTGCCAGCCTGCTCCGGCGTATCCCAGATAATTGACTCTGAGACTGCCGCCCGGATACCACTCATAGATCCATATGGGATCACTGGCGAATGTCTGCAGCCACATTGGCAGCCAACCATTCAGACGGCAGCCAGCCACGGTCTTGGGAACGCTGGATATGTAAAGCTTGTTTTTCGGTGTAGCCCCATCTGGAGAGACTATAAGGCGCTGAGTGGCATAGCTCTCCGGGGGATAATTGGCCGCGTAATTCTGAGCTGCCCGGGCCTGGCCTGAAATGGAGCCTGATGAAGCCGCATCAGAGACAATAGCCGAGCTGGCCGGTATTAAGGACTTGCTGATCTCCGCCGATGGAGGAGTCTGGTATGAGGCAGCCTCTTCCTCGGGTATGGAAAGACCGAGCTCTTGTGCGCTTGATGGTGCAACGGGAAGCGGCGCTCCCTCGGGCAGATTGGATGAATATGCTCCATATGGATCATACTCCTCCCCATACTGAACATCTGTAAAAGTCGGATCAAAGTTTTGCAGGCCCTGGGCAGAGATGGCAGCAAACAGCAACAAGAGGCATGCCAAAGCCATAGGCCCAATCCTATTCTTCTGCATAGCTTTCAATTATTACACTCCCCATTATCCCGCCGGCAGGCCAGCAGGATTGATTTATGATTCAGATCTATTAATATGATATAAAAAACTCTGCTTTGTATGATCCTCATGTGGAGAGTGCCGACGGGTCGATGATGGTCGGAAGGAGATCCTGGCTGCCCTCAGGCTCCGGCCATTCGGCCATAAAGAGTTATGACAGTTTTGTGCCACATTTATTTAAAGCGATGCTGGGGATAATAGAGATTGACCTCAAGAAAAGCCTTCGATGGGGCCACGGCGATTTGAACGCCGGTCACAGGACCCCCAGTCCTGTAGGATACCAGGCTACCCTATGGCCCCGCGCAGCGGATGGTAGGATGTAGAGCTGGCATATAAGCATTTCCCACACACCATAGAGGGCTGTGAGTTCGATAAAAGACAATGATCGATCTGTATGGGTTGATCTATATAAATGAGCTGTGGATGGTTAGAGAATATGACCTTGAGCTTCGAGCACCATCAATCGGGTGCATCCAACGGATATGAGGAGAGCGATCTATGAAAAAGCTGGCATTTCCCGATCCTTTCCGGCATGATCATCCTCCGGTGAGGGAATTAAGCGAAATAGATCCTGGCCCCTCCACATATGGTGAGAAGTTTGCCGACTGGGTCTATAAGAACCTTGGTTCATGGAAATTCATACTCATCCAATCGATGCTTGTGGCGGTCTGGGTGGTGCTCAATGCCGGTGCCTATCTCCGCCCCTGGGACCCCTATCCCTTTATCTTCATGAATCTGATATTCTCTTTGCAGTCAGCCTATACTGCATCTCTGATCCTCATGAGCCAGAATCGCCAGGATCGGCTCAAGTCTCACAACGATTACCTGATGAACCTCAGGGCGGAGGAGGAGAGCAAAGCGGTACTGGACAATTTTGCGGCTCAGAATAGGGCACTGGAGGAGATCTATGAAGAGCTTTCTGCCATAAGGTGCAAAATTGAAAAGACTGCTTAATCTATCCGGATCTTGCGACGGGAAGAGGCCTTCTTTTAGAGCAATACTGCTCCAAAGGCACCCTCTTCCAACTCCATGAGATCCCTCCAGGTGGCCTTGCAGGAGCAGTCCAAGCGTCTCAGCTGCCCCACATCCTGAGAGAGGGCGTGATCCCTGATTGCTGCTGTTATGGCCTCATCGCACTTGCCGCAGTTGTGAGGCCCCCGCCGCGTTCCCGCTCCCACCGGATCGCATACGATCGGCCCCGGCACGCTCTTGAGAACCTCCAGAGCCGACCAGAGCCAGGGCGGTCGGAACTCTCCTCTCTGCCACATCCTCTCCACCAATGTATTGCGCTGCACATTGCACAGGTTCAGAGAGAGGATATCGGCATGAGGTCGGGCCGCCAAGCCGGTGGCTATGGCGTCTCCCATGGCCTGGCCTTCGGTCAGCAGGGGCGGCTTGAGCAGGATGTAGGCCTTTATTCTCCCTCCCTGGCGGTGCACCAATTCCGATGCTGCCGCAAAATCCCGGAAGGAGAAGCCCTTTCTTATGACCTTCTCCCGGATGAGGTCATTCGAGCTCTCGAGACCTATGGCAAACTCGGTGGGAAGATGAGAGAGACAGGCCTCGACGCTCCGGTCGGTTACATATTCCGGGCGGCTCTCTATGACCAGCCTGGATATCCCCCCCGCCTCCAGACGCTTAAGGATCTCATCCCTGGCAGCAAGAGGCATCTCATCGGGGTCCAGGAAGCTGCCGCTGGTATAGATCTTGACCATTGAAACTTCGGGTGAGGAGTGGCCCATGGCCCACTCGAACTGCCGGAGCAGATCATCCGCACCGGCCGGCGCGCCCTCTCCGGCAAAACCACACATGGTGCAGCGGTTCCAGCGGCATCCCACTGTGCGCAGGATCATGGTCAGTGACTGGGCGGGCCGGCCGTCCAGAAGATCTTGGGAGCGCCATACGGTCACAGGCCGGCCAAGGTCCAGCTCTGCTTTCTCTTTTCCATAAGCCATTTCTTTATACCAGTTCTTATACCAGGTGCTGCAGAGCGCTGATTCCAGCCGATGCGCCGCTGCCCACTGCTGTGGCCACCTGCAGCCTGCCGCCGGTAAGATCTCCCGCGGCATAGACGCCGGGCATGCTGGTCTCCTGATTGAGGCGGTTGACCTTTACATAGCCAGCGGGAGTCATCTCCAGGCCCAGGGCAATAGCCAGATCGGCATTGGGCTTCATTCCCATCTCCACAAAAACGCCGTCCGCTTTGATGGTGCGGGGGGTGTTTCCCACCTTGAAGCCCGCTGCGGTAACGAAATCATCCCCCTGGATCTCGGTGACCTCCGCCCCGAAGGTGGCCGTGTAGTTGGAGAGATTCTTGATCCGATCCAGGTAGACCGATTCTGCCACCAGCTTCTCCCGCGGGCAGAGCAGGTGAACCTTGCTGACTATGTTGGCCAGATAGAGGACGGCGCGGGCCGCTCCATTGCCGTAGCCGGCCACGACCACGGCTTTGTTCCGAAAGAGGGCTCCGTCGCAATGGACGCAATAAGATACGCCCCTGGCCGTCAGCTTTTTTTCCCCCGGCACATCCAGGGGGCGGTGGCCGGCTCCCATGGCCAGTATGACCGTCTTGGCCTCATACTGCCAGTTCTCCGTCTTGAGGCGGAAGAAGTTGCTCAGAGGCACAATCTTCTCCACCTGCTCGGTCTGGTTTTCCGCCCCGAACTTCTGAGCCTGAGCCAGCATCCTCTCCGAGAGCTCAATGCCCTGGATGCCATCCGGAAATCCGGGATAGTTTTCATAGAGGCCGCCCATGGACTGCTGCGAGCTGTAGATATTTCCCAAAATCAGTGTCTTCTTCCCGCCTCTCGCGCAGTACATGGCTGCGGTCAGCCCTGCCGGGCCTGCTCCCACTATGACGACATCATGCAAGCAAATATCACCATAAAAGGGTGGCCTTCAAGGTAGATAAAGGGTATGTAA
>Ga0302252_1000521_pt1 | contig 32574 bp, 46 predicted proteins | sample AAG_RA_Leu_MG_FD_193511 | JGI IMG/M metagenome (GOLD analysis project Ga0302252, IMG submission 193511) | Enriched activated sludge microbial communities from anaerobic digester in WTTP, New Holstein, Wisconsin, United States - AAG_RA_Leu | ecosystem: Engineered > Bioreactor > Anaerobic >... | reverse complement strand
TGACGAGCTTCGTGCTCGAATCGCAATGTATCAGAATATTCTGGAATCCAGGAAGCCGGTCAATATGGTAAGCATTGATTGGGAAGGTTCAGTTCAGGACATTAGGAAAGGCAAACCATATTTCGCAGTTCTAACCAATGTCAATGGTTCATTCCATTATGAATTTTTATCAACTATTAGCTATGATTCTCGTAAATCAAACGCCACCGGCACAGCTGTATTTCGTGGTGATCTGCCGGTGGGAACAATAGTTCGGTATCGCAGTAGTGCTTCGTGGAAAAATGACTATTCCTATTATGGTGTAGTCGAGCCCGAAGGAATTAAGGTAATCAGCGAGATAGATGCCAAGCGTGCTCTTGGCATCATAAAGTAGGGAGGAAAAAATGAAAAAAACAAAAAATCAATTAACCGGACTTTCTCAAAAATATGTAAAGTCCATAGAAAAGCAATATATACTATCTCAAGATACCGATTATGGGACAGTATATCATCTGAAAAAAGACAGAAGCCCATTCTGTGTGAATAATTGCAGAACTGGTAAAACTCTCAGGGATGCTATTATATATGAACTCTCTGATGGAATAGAAAGCCCAAACTGCACTCCCTGGGCAATAGTCCTAAAGGATGGTGTGTCCGAGATAGATGCATTGCTCGGACTTGGTATTTTGAGAAAAGAGCCTCAGGGATTAGAAATAATTTCTGAATATAATACTGCTCTCATAGCAAAAGAGCATAAGTTGGATTATTATACCATATTCCATAACATTGTAAGTATGGAATACGGGCAGAAGAACGAGCATTACACAGATAGTAACTGGAGACACGAATATATAAAGAAATTTTATGATTACCCTGAGTATGGGGTAGTATTAGTTTATGAAGGCAAGTATCGCACTTGGCAGGGCGAATTACAATGGCGGGAAACTTGGAATTTGTATCCTGCAAAGACAGCTTAGGAGGAAAAAATGAAAAAGCAAATAATGACCGAAAATCTTCGCAATTCGATTATGCTCCGCATCAATGAAATGGGATGCAATGAGATAGGTGAGAAGCTTCTCGCAGAACGCACGGAATATTATGATGGCGTTCTCGTGTATGACTTCGTCGATGATGAAGTCAGAGCAGAACATATCCCACACGGGAATTTCTATGATGATTTCGGGAGAATGCTGGTTCTCTATACTCTCGAAGCAGGGAAACCAGATGATGGGATCGACTGGAGAGAGCTCTTCGATGAGGATGAATTGAAAGAGATATGGAACGAGAATGCCTATGCAGGGGATTGGGAAAGGTATCTCGCAGAACATCCCGAAAATAGTTTCAGTGATAGGTGTGAAGAAGTTCAGATGTTCTATTTTGAGCAAAATTGGAATGAAACACTGGATAAAATTGATCAAGCCCTGAGTGGCATAATAAAATATCAAGATGATAACTTTAAGGAGGAATAATGAAAAAACAATCTATTAACAACGGGGAACTCCTGCGGGAGTTCCCACCCTTCCAAATTGACGATAATCTCACCGGTGGCTATCGCCTTCCCTGCACTAATCATTCCCGTGCCCGGAATAATTTCTATGTGGTGCTGAACGGTTTCATGCCTGCTTATGTTCGTGACTTATCTGTGGATGAAGTGCGGGAGCATTATCCTGATGTCACTCTTGGGGATTTCTTCCCCGAGGGTATCCATGGATGGCTAATGAGGTCATACCAAGTTGGGGTCAATCCTTTACGTTTTCTTCGTGAGGTATTTACCGAGTATAATTTCAAATTTGTGGAAAGGGGTGTGGCAACTCCTGATGTTCCTTTGCCTTCTCCCGGTGCCACAATTCTCGTAAATAAGAATGGCGGAATGGCTGTAACGGAAAATGCATTAAACCAAAAGGAGGAATAATGTTCAGAACGATAGCTAATCTCTATCATAAATTCTGGAGCTGGTCTCATACAGAGATCGGCGATGGTATATTGTGCTTCATCTTAATGCTGATAGCAATGCTTGCTGGTATTGCAATCTTAATTTACGGGTATGTTACCGGGTTTGAAGGATAAAATAATTTCCTAAAGGAGGAAAAATGATTCAATTTCAGAAAGCAGTCCGAGAGCAAGTCAAGCTTCGGCTTGCTATTTATGGTCCGGCTGGTGCGGGTAAAACAGCATCAGCTCTTCGCATAGCACACGGTATCAGTGGCAAAATTGCCTTCATTGATACCGAGAATTACTCTGCATCACGGTATGCAGACGGTCTTAACTTTCCTGGAGGGTTTGTTCCCTTCAATTTTGATGTTGTATCTCTTCAGAAGCCCACAATTGAACATTATGTGGAAGCGATTCAATCAGCTGAAAATGCGGGATATAATGTTCTGATAATTGATTCACTATCTCACGGATGGCAGGAACTATTAGAAGAAATTGATCGCATTGCTAAGACGAAATATCGTGGCAATTCGTGGTCGGCTTGGAGTGATGGAACTCCGAAGCAAAAGTCACTCATCCGGGCAATCACTCAATCCAATATGCATATCATAGCCACAATGCGTGCCAAAACGGAATGGGAAACAGGGAAAGACGAAAAAACTGGTAAGTCAAAGCCGGTGCGGGTTGGTCTTGCCCCGGAACAAGGGAAAGGCATAGAATACGAGTTCGATATGCTGATGGAGATTAACGACTCACATTATGCTACGATAATCAAAGATCGTTCCGGCAAGTTCCAGGATATGGAGATTCATTGCCCTGACGAGAAATTTGGGGAGGAGCTTGCCGAATGGCTGACTCAGGGCGTAGTCCCAGTTCGCCCCGCTCCACAGCCCGAGCCAATCTCTATAGCAAAACAAACTGTTCCCAAACCAAAACCCGCTGTTCCCAAACCCGCTGTTCCCGAATCGAAATTTTCTGAAATCTCTGCAGTGGAAAGGCAAAAAATAATTAATCTGCAGAATCGGTTGCGGGATAGGGTGGAGAATTTCTCCAGGCAGAATCTCCGGGGATATGGTGATCGGGATAAGGCAAGAGAGGAAATATATGCTTGTCTTGGAACGCATACAATCGGTGAGTGCTACAATGCTAAATATCTTCAGGATATGCTTACTATGCTGGAGGAATGGCAAAAAAAGACAGATATCCCATTCGCCCCAATGCCTCCAAAAGATGAACAAATCAATGCTATACTCCAGGAGATTGATAATAAGCTGAAAGTGAAGTATATGCCTGAATCCGTTGCCGAGTCCTTTGCCAAGCAGGCATTATCTATTGCTGGAAAAGGTTCTCTGGAATCGCTAAATGCTATTCTAATGGCAGTAAATAGTTATCCCGATAAATCAATTCCTGTTTCTGAAGATATTTCTAAACTGCAGGAAGAGATTCATCAAAAGCTAAAAGTATTAGTGGATGGTAAAATTGATGGCTTCGAAACATCCAAAAGGATGATGAACTCCATCATCAAACATCTTGGTACCAAGACGGTAAAACAATGCCAGGACATAAATAAGTTAACCGAATATTCAGAACATCTGGATTATATAATTCATAATTCAGGAGAAGAGGAGAAAAAATGAATATTTACTCAATCGAAGCCCAATTCGTTGCACTCGACGCAATGCTCGAGGAATCTAATGGTGTATTAACACCTGAAATTGAAACCTATATGGATTCGATTCAGGCAAAATCGCTTAACTACTTATTCGATCTCCAGACGCTTCGGGATCAGTGTCAGGATTATGCTAAGGTTTGCAAAGAACGTGCCGATGAGTTCGCAAAAAAGGCAAAGAATTATCTCAATCGGGATGAAGCATATCGCAAAATGCAGGTAGCGATTATGCTGTCTGCGGGTCAAAAAACGATGGAAAATGGTGCTCACAGAATTACCCTGGTGAAGAATCCGCTGAAGATAGAAATCGTGGAAGAGTCAGAAATCCCTGATACATATCGGATTACGGATTTGAAAATTACTCTCGCTGATTATAAGAAAATTATGGATGCCGTAGAAGCGAAATCCATAAAATACGAGGTAGATAAGAAATCAATCTCCGAAATATATAAATCATCCGGTGTGGAGATCGCCGGGGTGAAGTATGTTCAAGATGATGATGTGAGGGTAAAATAATGATAGCTACAGCATTGCAAGTATTAACCATCGTCGGGATGGTGCTGTTCATAGTATTTTTGCTCCGGGAACTTCTGTTCCCGGGGCTTGGAGAAAACGAAAAGGAGAAGGAAGATGAAAGGGAAAAAAGAGATTAGGCATTACACACCTGCAGAGAAAATGGCTGAGGACTATAAAATTAGCCAATGCTATATCTGTTATCACGATTATCGTTCTTGTCCATATTTTGAAATGGTTTTGGACAAGATAAATGATAATGTGGCAAAAAAATCGATTATGCTACCCGGTAAATGCCCTGGGTATAAAACAATCCTTGGAGTAGAAGGAGATGTGAGATGAAATTCGCTTCAAAATGGGAAGAGCAGTATCGCAATATGCTTGAGCTGAAATATCGTGCCTGTGAGATTCTTGCCTATGAATATGAGTCCATTACCTTCCGTTTAGCGCCCAAAACGACTTATACTCCAGATTTCCTGGTTGTCTTGCCTGATGGCAAGGTGCAGATCCACGAGGTCAAGGGATTTGCCAGAGAGGATGCGATTGTCAAGTTTAAGGTTGCAGCCCAACAAAATCCGTGGTTTGAGTTCATTATGGTGAAGAAAAGCAAAACTGAAGGATGGGTAGAAATGCTTCATTTTAATAGAACTTACCCCAATACTGAAATAATCTCTGTTACCGACCATCATCCTCAAAAAAAAGACAGTAAACCGAAACAAGTCATAGCAAAGAAAAAGCTTACCTATGCTGAAATGCTGAAAAAACCAGATTATGCGGTAGTTATGAAGATGAAACCTGAAGAATTGAAGAAATTGCGATTGAAGCTTGGTGAATCTATTCTTGGAATGGCAATGCGAGTTGGTCTCCCGACGAAAGAGGATTGGGAACGGCTGGAAAATGGTTCTCACAAATTGTATTATCAGCGTCATATAGAAGCAATAATGAGGATGATGAAATGAATGTTATTCTAATCATCATCATATCATTGGCAATTATTCTTCTGCCGGGGATAATTGAATGCATTAGATGGCAGATCGTTAAATATAAGGATAAAAGGAGCTTAAAAAAATGAATCCAATATTAGAAGAAATTGAAAAAATGCGTGATATGACAATTCATACCCTGGATGCCCTCCGAGCAAATATCCTCTCCAACTTCGGCAGGATTGCTGAATTAGTAATGCGAGGTGATTCAGATATTATGCCAAAGGGATATTGTGGCGCACAGGAAGCAGCCAGGTATATGGATATGCCTCTTGGCACACTTCGGCAAATGGTATCGAAAGGAAAAATCAAATACTATAAGCCAACAGGTGGGAGGGTCTATTTCCGATACTCCGATCTGGATGAGTTTATGGAAGGGAAAAAAGAACAAGAAAAACCTGAAGGCATAAGGGGGATAACATGATGACATTATTGTATATCGCTACCATTATTGTGGTAATATTGATCTTAGCTGGTATAATCTGTCTCTATTGTGCAATTAAGCAAAGAGATAGGAATATCAGAAATCTGGCTAACGATGTATGCGTCTATAAGGCGCTATATGAGGAAGATAGCATCAAACTGAAGCATTATCAAGGGATATATGCCTCGCCTCAGAATTGTGCAAAATGTGGTAAGTTTGTTAGCACGGACAAGTCCATAGCAGTTATTATTTCCCCTTGGAAATGGGAGCATTATCATCCTGATTGTTTCCCAATTAAATATAACAAATAGGTAAATATTAAAAATCAGCCCTCCAGCAAATATAAAACTGGAGGGCTTTTTCGTTCACGGTGGAGGGGAATCGTCTAAAGGAGGAATAGAGGATGTTGCCCGTGAACTATTTTATAACGCACAAATATATTACCAAAAATGCAACATTTCCAGCCAATAAATCTACAATACTATCTGCCAAATTCCAGATAACTGCTCTTGCCTTTTGTGCCTGTTCCCAAGCAAGCGTAACAAAGAAGAAAGCAATGGCAATGAACCATTGTAGTGATTGCAGGTGGAATACATTGACTAAAATCCCGAAGAATAATCCAACTAATCCACCTACGAGTAAATGTTTCCAAGTGTTTCTTAATCTCACTATAAGCTCCTTATCATTTTGCTGACATCAGCAATATGTTCAAACTATGTTCAAATCAAGGTTTGCGACGACATCTTCCACATCCACAATCTCTAAATCGTTATCTTCTATGTAGGCTAACATCTCTGCCTCGGTATCGAACTCGACAGCAGAATGCTCGCCACAATCTATGCGAAAACCTGAGCCATTACCACAATCAATTACGATTTTGCCATCGTAAATTACATACCATTTATCTCTAATTATCATAGTGTCTCCTATGGATTAGGTGTTTCTGGAGGGAAGGGATCTTCACCAGATTCCCATGCAATCGGGACTTTCACAAGTACGCCGCCGTTAACAATGATGTCGTAGTATCCCTCTACATTGCTCCAGCCCGGATTCTCTCCGCCCGAAATCGTCATTACCTTTGTTGAGGCTGTCCATTTTCCATCGGTTACGCAAGTCGCTGCATCTGCAAATAGCTGTATATATTCGCTTGCAGAGAACACTGTGTTGCCCAAGAGTTGGATGCCATTGTTATTCGTAATATTCAGCGAATTCGTTCCATATGTCAGTGATGAGCCGATGCTGGAGAGGAACAGGGTTGTCAGTTCCATGCCCGTTATATCGCCTGTGATGACAGACGAGCCGATGTTGTAGAGGCGCAGGTATGTTAGCTTCATCCCCGTTATCTTGCCCGTGATGATAGATGAGCCGATGTTATAGAGGGACAGGGTTGTCAGTTTCATGCCCGTTATGTTGCCCGTGATGACAGATGAGCCGATGTTGTAGAGGTACAGGTATGTCAGCTTCATCCCCGTTATGTCGCCCGTGATGACAGACGAGCCGAGACTGTCGAGGTACAGGGATGTCACCAATTTGCGCCGAGGGATGGTAAGGCTTCCAGCGCCATTGAAGTAGATATCTTGGTTGGTGTTTGCGGCAAGGGTTAGCGAAGTGGTAACGAACTCTCCGCTACCGCCTATTCTAATGCTTGTGCCGCCAGCAGGGGTTACAGTTGTTGTTTCCGATACTCGAACACGAATGTATTTTGTGCCATCGCCAGAGGTGACTGTGAAGGTGGCAGGCATATTGCCGTAGTCCACCCTGCGATGTGCGCCGAGACCGAGACCTAATCCTAATCCTAAACTCATTTCTTCTTCTTTTTTTGTTCTGCTATACTTTTGAACATTTCTACCTGAGCGAGTCGTTTCTGAGCTTGCTTTTTACTGGAATATGTTCCCATTTTACGACCAGATTCGGCTATTACCGCATATTTTTGTTTACCTACTTTTTTAATCATTTTAATCTCCTTACGGATTAACCTCTAAAAGTCGCTTAACATTCCTCACATCAGCGTGGACCCAATTAACGCCTTTTTCTATGCAAGTGATGAGTGGGAATTTCCCTTTTCTAATATCGTTCCGCACTTGTTCTGCTGGCACATTTTTGACATCAAAATCAAAAGCTCTGCCGAATTTATGCTGACTGAATTTTGCACCTATTGTAGTATTCATTTCTCTGAAGCCACGATTCTTGAGATTGCCCCCCCAATACCAATTATTGATGGTAACAGGAACGCCATAATATTCTCTGATTTCATCTGCCGTGATGAGTATTCTATCGTCCATCAGAATGAGCCAATATGGTTCATATTCCTTACTCGGCATAAATTCATACCATTTGAAATATTTGGGTTTATACATTTTATTTATTTTTTGATTACTGGCTTTATAATATTTTGATATAATGCTGATACCAGCGGAATAGCATCAGTTACATTATTGATTCCCAATTTTTTCAGGATTTTAGGACTTGCCTTTTCAATAGTTGCTTGTGCTACCACCATCGCCTTCCCTTCATTTGTATTCACATAGCTATGAATATCTGGCGAAGGCAAGCTTCTCAAATCATCTAATATTTGAATAGGATTTGTCTCTGCAATAGAAATCAAAGGTGCTGCAATTTTATTGAATTCTTCCGTTGCCAATAATTTTTTAATTTTATTATATTCGGCAATTATGGTTGCCAATAATCCAGATACTGCCAACACAATAGCAGTAATAACTTCAATGTTTGCCAATATGCTATTTAGTATATTTTCCATTTTTGATCTCTCCTAATATTGTTTCCAATAGTGTCTCTATTTTGGTGAGCCTTGCATCAATATCTAATGAAGTCAATTCATCAATGCGCCTATTGATATTGTGTTGTTCAGATTTATACTGCTCTTTCCGTATTGAACAATCTGCAATATCCGATATTTCATTCTCCAATTCATAATATCTTTTTTCTATATGTGATATTTTCGTATTCAATTTGCCCCAAGCATAGGCAAAGGATACCAGATAAACAACGATATTGATGGCAATAGCTACCCATACATTCATAGTATCATCCTTTATGAACATTAATATACAATTTTGCGCCCAAAACGGCTATTTTGCACCCGGATTCAATCACAAAGTATTCAGATATACCTCCGGAAATAGGAATATCTGAAGTAGTAGCGGTAGGATTTGCGCCAATGGCAATATGGCAATTATTGTCTGCCCAAAGACGCACTACTTGTTTGTCATTTGCATCGATGACTGCAGCGGTCGCCGCTGAAGCAGATGTTCCATCTACAATTATCGGTGCAATTATGCCGGGATAGAACACCGGCATCGGATTACCATTTTGATCTGGGAAAAGAATATTCATTTTTTACGCTCCTGTTCCTGTTACAGGTATTGCCCTGTAAATTATACTTATTAATATATTGTTACCATCATTATATTTAAAACTGATTTTGTCCAACATTGCTTGCCCTGAATGTGGATGAGTAGTTTTTGTAATAGTTACTCTATCCGATGTTTCATCAGGATTTTGTTGTATATATGTATTTGCTGCAGATTTTTTATAGACGGATATTAATATTCCTGTATAACTAATTAAATAAGTAGAATCAAGTCCTGCATTGGTTAATAAATCATTATGCGAAATTGTATATCCACCTGTTCCAGAAATTGTAACATCTATACCATAATGATATAGATTTGTTATCATTGCACCAATAATACCATTAATTTGACCTTGAATATTACCGGTAACTCCATGAACATAAGTAAGCTCTGCTCTGGTAGTATCTATTCCAGTTAATTTATTTAGATCCGTTGCTTGACCATTCCAACCGGTTAGTTTGTTTAATACATCACCAGTAGTAGTCATTGCAGTAGCACTATTTAATCTAATGTTATCAATGCGTTTATTGCTCATTGTTTGTGAGCTTGCGTCGGCAGTGACAATAGCACCTGAGCCCCCGAATGCTCTATTACCTAATATCTTCTTCAGTATATTGAGAATAGATACTTTCTTGTCTTTATTCCCATCACTGGTATCGGAAATATGCAGAAAATCTCCATCATCAATATTAGTGTAAGTCCCAATATCATCTAATTGATATATTTGTTTGTTTGCCATTTTTTTATCCTTTTAATATTAAATTATTACCATTATGGTCTATCAAATAATTATCCCAGTAATCTACCATATAATAAAATCCTTCCAGGGTGGTATAGGTAGGCATATTATCTATTTTCTGTTTACCGATGAAGCTCAATTCTAATGTCTGCCCCGCTGATATATTCTGGCTAAAATCCTCTGGATTGATGTCTGAACTCAATATGCAGAGATAGCCAAGATCATTGCTATATTCATATCTTGGATATATCATTATCCCATCTGTCTTAGCAGCATTAAGCATTTGGATTAGAGATGACATATTGGAGGCATTTATTCCGTCAATTCCCAGATTCCACATTGTTATTGTTATTATCGGAATAAATCCTTTATGCTGAACTTTCAGATTACCGGATTTAGTTCTCCAAGTATTCTTGAGTTCTTGGAATCCGAGTTTGCCGTAGCAGTGTGGTAATTCCATTTCTGTCGTTCCATAGACGAATTTAACTCCGCCGAAACCCCAAAGCATTTCAGCCATTAGTTCCAACTCCCCAAACATTCAATTTCAATCAATCCATCTTTAGGATAGCCGATATTTGTCAATATATAATTATAACCATCTACTTGAATTGTTTTAAATATTTCCATATATTCTTCGTTATAATAATAATCAGGTAAAGAGAAAGATAATTTGCAGCTAATAGCCGTAAAAGCAATGAGATATATATATTTAATGGCATTTGCTATATTATTACCATTTGCAGCATTACTCAGAACAGAAGACATTGTATTGACTTCTATCAATGCTCCATCTCTGGTTTGATTGACAATATCATCATCCGGAATTATTGTTCCATCCTCAACAATGAAATTAGGATTAAGCACAGAATAATTGATATGCTTAATGCCAATCTCATTTGCCCGGATATGCAGAATATTTGCTGTCAATAAAACATTGAATATTGTCTCATAAGTTTTTGTTCCATCAGAAAATTCAATCTCATTGAAGTCAAGCGGAGTGCTGATATATAATTTATCTTGCTCACCTACTTTTTCAATTTCCATTTTGTAATCATTATCATCTATAGTCATTGTAACCGAATGAACTCCATTAACAATAAGATAAGGATAATTAGGTTGTTCTTCTGCCCATTCTATAGTAGCACCGGTATTACCTAATGATGAAGCGATATGATTTTTATAAGTTTCAGAATTTATAAACGGATTTGTGATTAATGTTTGTTTTTGATATGGCTGAAGCAAATTTTCAGGATGAAAAAGAAATCTTTCCATTTGATACCGCCAAACCCAATTGTTTACACCGCCGTAACGCCAGGTATGAAGGAATAAAACATAGAAAGAATTGGTTTCTGAAAGATAATAGATATGAGTATAAAATCCTTGCCATAAATTGGTATAGCTTCCAGTTATATAGGGTAATTGCCAGCTATATAATTCATTATGATCTTCAAGAGTAATTAACAAATCTTGTATATACATCCCCAGTGAACCAACTGCATCATTCACATATTGATTCATATTCAATGCTAATTGTGTTACTGGCTCTGTCATTAGTTTTTGCAGATTATTGCCTTCCCCTTCTATTTTCCAAGAACTGTTCCCTTCACTAAAAGTATATCCAAATTTTCTTGCCTGCGTAATCCAAATATCTAATGAATCTCGCAAGGTAATAGTCATACTATTATTATCATAATTATGCTTTATGTCTTCTAATCGTAATGCCCCTGTAAAAATCGCATTTCCGCTATCTGTATCCACTAATTGGAATGCGGCATCATAATATTCAGGATAGATAGAATTTATCAATTTATTGTTTATTAGATTGTTGAAATTACCTTCTTTCAATAGGGTGATGGTTGCGGTTCTACCATATATTTCAGAAATATTATCTGCAGCTCCTTGTTTTGCCGAAACATCCCAATCAATAAGGTCGTCTGGTTCTATGCTGAATAATAGTTCCGGTTGCTCTCCATCAATTAGTGTAAGCGATTCATATATATCTAATCTGGCATTCTCGAACATATCAATTTCCCATCACATTGAGATTTTTCTCTACCCGCTTAATAGCATTTCTGAGAGGTAATCCATCCAAATAAAGATTGAAATTTTGTTCTCTATTGGAAGCTATTTCTCTCTTAAGCCCATCTATGGACATCATCAATTCATTCTGTTGATTATTAATATTGATATTACTAAGATTATTTTTTCCTGTAGAAGCAATTGGTGCTGGAGGAAGTTCAAAAGCACCCGGAGCAATAGAAGGAATTGAACCAGCACCACCTATTCCACCAGTAGCTAATCCTACTAATTTCTGCATAAAAAATAATTCAAGCATCTGTGCTATAATCTGAGAAATGATTCGCATAGTTATTTCTGCCATTGACTCCCATGCATTATTCCAAGCGTCTTTCATACTTTTAGTTCCGCTAATAAAATCATATATCGTATTTCCCAAGACATTAGTTATATTTGCACTAATATTGCTCATATTTTCCTGAACTACATCTGATATATTCTTTATATTATCCGGGATTTCTGAATATATTTTTTTAATCTGATCGGCTCGCCACTTATCCAGTAGCACCGAATTTATTCCTTGCTTCACATATTCATCATATTCTTCTTGAATTTTTTGAATACGGAGATCAATATAGCGATTACGGTCTGTGGTCACCTGCAGCTCTATATCTCTGCTGGTCTCAATATATTTCTGATAAGCTTCCCAGAATTTTTGTGTTTCAGCTAATTCTGCTTCATACATCTCCTTCATCTTATCGGCTTTGTCTTTTTCTATATTCTGAAAATAATCGAATGCTTCTTTTTGCAGTTCTCTTTCTTTGGCATAATACATATTATCTATTTGTTCTTTTGTTAGAACCGTAGAATATTTAGCATCTATTTCTATCCTATATTGCTTTAGCTGACTATCAATCCAATCCTGCGAATATTTAGCAATTATCTCATAGTAATCTCTTATCGCTTCTTCATTAGTAATCAATATCTGTTTGAGATTATCACCTGTATCGCCTAATCCTTTTTCATAATCCTCAAGCATTTTTTGTAATGCAGAAGTATCTATGCCTTTTTTGGATAATTCATTCAGTTCATTGATTCGTTTTCTTACTTCCCAAGTAATAGTTGAATATGTATTTTCTACTGATTTTGGAATCTTGCCTATATCAATCATACTATCAGTAATAATTGTAGAGATTTCTTTTGAGTCAGATTTTAACTTTTCCAGATAAGGGTTAACTTTTTTTGTATCGGCACTTTTACTCCATATATCGGCAATTGAGCCAAAAGCATTTTTCAAATCATCTCCACCTAATACTGATAATACCGCCGGCGGTAAAGCACTAATCGTATCAATTATTTTCTTGATGGTTTTGAAATATTTACTTTCTAATTTCTTAAGTTCAAAATCAATAGCTAAAACGCCTTGAGATACAAGCGTAACAACCAGGGTAATAGCTCCACCACTAATTTTAATTAAATCAGAAATTAATTCTGCCAATCCTTTTCCTGAAACAATCAATCCTGAAACAGCATCTGCCCAAGCCATCTGCACAATAGAAGCATTATTGATTTCGCCTTCAGTGAAAGTATCACTTTCTTTTGTCATCAAAATCAGATATTGAGTAATAGTAGATTTTACACCTTCAAGAAAAGACAATGAACCGCCTACTGTCTCCAGATAATCGCTCCAGGCATTCTTCAGTTGTTGAGTTGTAGTCGCAGAAGCCAATGCTAATCCTTTATATTTTTCTTCCAGAGCAGCTAAAAGAACTCTTTGTGCTTCTGTTTTTTTACCTGATTCCACAAATCCTTTTATCGTCGCTTCCTGAGTTTCATTGAACATAACACCTACCCGTCTCAGACGAGTTAGCCCCAAAAGCGGGTCTGCAAGAGAAATGCCGAGCGTTTTAGCTGCACCTTCTAAACTTCCCATACCTTCTGCCATATCCACCGTCAATGCTTGAACTCTCGGGAAAAGCTCTTTGCTAATACCATCAAATCTTAAAAGTGATTGAGTTGCACCCTTGAGAATTTCTTCATCGCCGAATTTGGAAACATGTTGCAATTCTGACGCCATATTAGATAATTCTTGAGTTGTCCAATTTACTGCTTGACCGGTAGAGCGTAGGGTAGTTTCTATTTGACGCATAGCAATAATTTGCTCATTATAATTTTGCAAAGATTTCTTGCCTATATCCAGAGCAGTAGTGAATGTCTTGTAGGCAATCGCAGCTAAACCTATGTTCTTAGCCAAACCCATAATACTTTTATCAAGCGATTTTACTTGGGTAGCTGCTCTTTCTTCACCTTCTACGCCGAAGATCAGACGTAATTTCTGAGTTATATCGTTCACGCTCTTCTCTTTCCTTGTTTGCTTGAGTTTTTCTTGCTATATTCAATTGGTCTATGAACCATTGCGGTTGGTTTTCCCACGAGCCCTCCAGCGGATATTGATGGAAACCATTGTTGATTTCCATTAGATATTGGATAATATACCGGCTGAGTGGCGAAATGATTGGCATTCCATCGTTCTGATCGCATTCTTCTAATTTCTCACAATATCTGCATATAGCATATTTCAGTATCTCTCTATCTTCAAGGACGGTAGAACTCTGATTGGCGAATAAGAATTCTACCGCTCTTATTAGTTTTTTTCATTATTCTCGGTGCGCTCTTTGATTTCATTCTCGTGATTCATTATCTGCATATATACTTCATTATAGCCATCAGGATTTTCCATAGCAAATAATTCCAATCCCTCTTCAGTAAGCGGATATTCCAATTCCCATTTTATCAAACTATAAAGAATAGTATAAAATATGGCTACAAGTCCGCCATTGAATACACGATTGATATTGCCATCAGGAGTAATTTCTTGAGTGAATACCTTTTCTTCTATTTTGGCATTAAGCAGAGGTGAGCGAACTCTTGCTGTAGCAAAATATTTGCCATCTAATTGAATTTCATATTCAAACGCTTTCATCCGAGTAGCGAGACAATCTTTGAATTTATCCATTATATTTCTTCTCCTTTAGTATATTTGGATTGCGACACTATTCTCTACATCACTAGCAATTGCTTTCATTGTCACATTGCTTTCGAACAAATCCCTATCGGGATCAGCTGAATCAAATGCTGTAACCAACGCGTAAAAATCAATTTCCCAATAACTCGTTCCAGAACCAAGTGTTATAAATTCCGATAATTGATTATCAACACCAATAGCATCCATCGGATTAAGCTCAGTTGTTTCTTGCTTGAATAATCCTTTTACATTTAATTCGCCTTCCTGCCGAAGAATTATATCTCGCAATCTGGACATTGAATTCGTATAGCGTTTGGTGTCATCAATATATATATTTGTCAGAGTCAAAGAGAATTCAGTCAATCTGGTTTTTTCGCCAAAATTACCGTTATAAACTGTATCACCAAATTGAACCACGGCAGGGAAAGTAAGACCGGGATCAGTTCCAGTAATAACTTGTTCTACTTCTCTTTCGTGATCGGTTATTCTGCCAGACATAGTGAATTCTATTGCCTCTTTACTTCTGCCTGTAATTACTAATGAATCAACGGCACAACCTTTAGCAATGTCAACTTTATATTTTGATGCTATTACTGTATCATCCCAAACCTTCATCATTACCAGCGATTTTGCTGTAGGTGGAGTATCTTCAAAAGTGTATTTATGATTCACTGGGGATTGATGAAACATTGCCTTAAGCAGTATCTCGTAATCCAGGGATAATTTACCTGATAGCGTGAAAGTGCCATCGGTAACGCCTTGAACTTGTTCATAGGCAGTTGCCTGAGAAGTTCCTGTTTTATAATTAGTGTCAATCAGCTGTCTATCAGGATTAAGCTCTAATTTCACAGGCATAACGGTTAAATCCTCCCATCGAACTGAAAAAGTCGGAGGAGCACCTCCCGTTGAATGCGTGTTCCCGCTTCCCAATGATGTTTCCAGCCCGATTGCTACTCTGTATTTATTCCCACTTCTGTAATTTCCCATTTATTTCTCCTTTTTAGAGTTTATATTTTCATTATCAGAAATCTCTATTGGTTCAGAGATTTCCGATTCTTTCTTCTTTTCTTGCTTGGGTGCTTCTTTCTGGATGGGCTTATTAACCTCCAGAATATCAGCCACCATAACCGCCACACTATCCTCTACTTCTGCCTCTCTGTCGGGAGATAATCTGTAGAGTTTTCCATTACAAGGCATAATCCTTGCTGTCATTCCTTTTTTGAGTTTTACAATACGCATAATTTACCTCGCATTCATATATTTAATGTTATAATTTATACTTGAGATTATATCCAAGTCACCAACTAATTGAGTCACAAATGGCATATCAGCATGCCAATTGATTGCCTCTAAATTCACTAATGCGGTTTTGGAGTTTAATCCAGAGCTTTTTAATATCTCACCAATGGCAGCATAAAGAACATTGCAATGCTCTTTCATTTTATTAACACCGCTTTGAGTTATAATAAAGATAGATATATCCAGAAGCTGAGTCAATATTCCACCATTATCGTTTTCTGTGGTCTCAGAATTAAGCAAGATGAAGCCAAAGGGATTATTATTACCTGAAAACATTAAGACCTCCGGCAATATACCTACGGTTTTACATCCTGCTTTCTGAAGGGCAATTAGTATTTCATCAGTTATATCAGTTATCTGATTTGTCATTTATTCGCCTTCTTGTTTTTTTCGGTCTGGAGTTTGGCAATCCTTTCCAGATATTTATTACCATCGGTTTTATTGAAGCCAAAATGCTCTCGCTTGGGAAGATGATAACCTCCCGTTTGGTGCAGTAAAGCTACTCTTGCTCTGTTCTGATCCGCATAGTATAGAATTGCTGCATTCGCCTGAATCTCTATACTGAGGGACCGGTGCATCTGTCCTGTATCTTGAAGTGTGACTACAGAAGAACCTAATCCCCTTGTCTGCATTATCCCACTTTTGTATTCCTGGGTTGCTGCAGAATATTCGTGGAAGGGTTGGTGATTGATGTCTACACCATTTCTGGTGCGTTTCACTATTTCGCTTCTTGCTGACATTCCCAGTTCACGCCATTCTGACCGGGAGATTTTTCCCAGCTTGAATATAGGTGAATTATATTTGAATTCTATCATCTTGTCACTCTACCACTGGTAATTAGAAGTGAACCAGTATCAGTATCAATTCCTACTCTCATCCGGGAAATAGCACTGGCAATTTCGTTCTGATATGCTCTGGCGTATGTCTCTGCCTTCATCTGATGCATTTGATTGAAAGTTCCAAGACCCAGATCACGATAAATCAATTCCAATGCCTTCATATCACAAGCCGTGATAAAGGTTTCTGCATTTGTGATTAAATCCAATGCTTCATCATCAGTAGAAGCGTCTGTGCGATTATATAGAATGGTCAATATATCATTCTTTACTGCTTCTCTTGCTAATTCCAGTTTTGCATTCCAGGTTCTATTTACTTTGGCGATTATCCAGATATTCTCTGTAAGAGTGAAAGATGTAGTTTTGCCATCTTCTTTCAGAACTTCTATTTTCGTTCCATCTCCTTCCATCAGGTTGGAGACACCAAATAATGTTTCGCCAACATAATACAGTATAGTTATAATTTCTGACTCGGGAATATCCCATTCACCGGGAGTTTCAATTTCAGAAATATGCGATATGCCAAGAGAATCAGTATAGACGATTGAATCAATTGATTTATCTATATTAGTAATCTGAGCTGTTCCATTTCCTTGAATCGCAGGAATAGAATCATATCCGGCTAATTCGTTGACCTCTTTTTCCCATCTGGAGATTGTTTCCAGAGTTGAAAGAAGAGTAGTATCATTCCATTTCATTTTTCACTCAATATTGGGAGGCAGATTATCCTTATCTCTGCCTCCCTGAATTATTACTTTATCTACGCACTGAAAAAGCTTCAACTTTATCGGCACTTTCATCGGCACTGGTAACATAAGTCAGTTTCAAATATCTGGCAGAACCAATTAATTTTGCCGGAATATTGAATTGACAAATCATTTCACCAGAATCCCAGGAAACATCTGTTTGAACACCTTGTTTAATCAGAATACTGGGCAAAACAGTAGTGACTGCGTTAGCGGTCAATCCCACTGTAGGTCTGATTTCCAGAGAAGCACCTGAAGTAAGTTCTACCGTAGTAGAAGCAGCACAAACTACAATATGCAAGCCATCGTCTGCAATTGTTTGTAATTCAATAATGTTTGTGCTATCGCCTGGCTGAGCATTAGGCAATGCCTGGTCTTCAGACAGAATCTGATCTATTGCGAATCCATATTTTTGATAAATAGCCATTATTATCCACCTTTTAATCCAAATCAGTAGTTTCGGTAGCTACCAGAGCATCTTCCCTGTAAATCGGGACGCCACGCCAAGTAGCTACATTGTTATTGTAATCAGTTGATTCAGCATACATATTCAATTTACCATCTTTGATTGTAGATATTGCTCTACGAGCAGTAGCATTACAATAAATGACAGTATTGCCGGAATCAGCTTCTACTGCATCAATCAAGGCATTCATATCATCTGCCGTAGGTAAATGAGATGTATCAATCTGAGTAATAACTGCTACAGATTTCGCACTGGGAATAATCAGCGTAAAGTAAGCAGAAAATATCCATTTGAAAATATTCATCTGCTTATTTGTTGTAGTATCAGTTACAATCGGAATGGGCTGATTCGGAGTCATATCAATAACCTGGAGCAATTCTGTATTATTGAAACGCAGAGAAGCACCATCAAATTCATCCCATCTAACAGCAAAGATTGAAGAACGATAAGCAGTTGTCGCTCCCTTTTGAGCTATTACTTGTCCTAAATCCTTTGCGTATTGATGAAATCCTTTAAATGCCTTTTCATAACCAAAGCTCGGGACATTACCATAAAAGACGGCTTTCGCTAAAGCGTTGGTCAATGCAGCCAAAGCTGCAGTATAATTGTCTTTAAGCCAGCCCTCTTTGCCACCAGGATATTGAAGGATTGCCTGATAATCATCAAACAAATCAAAGACCAATTCCTTGAGGTCAATTTGGGCAGTATTTACATCTACTTTTTGAGGAACAATTCCTTCACCAATTTCTCTAAAAGCAGCAGTAGGGAGCGAATTAAAGTAACGGAATTTGTGTTTAATTCCGTGTGAAGCTTTTGCTACTGTGGCGGTCTGTAAGAGCGATGAGCGTTTTAGTAAATCAACCACAATAGGTTGATACTCGTTTCCTACACCCCAGGCAGCAGCTAATGTTTGTAAGTTTGCAGTTGTTGTTGCCATAATAATTTCCTTTTTTTATTTTATTGGTTTTTTTGCTAAGCCGATTATTGCATCAGCCGTAGTTTGTGGAGTCATACCGTCTTGAGCTTTACTCTGAGGATAATTAGGATAATTTCCTTTTTCCTCATCAGATAGAACTCCCGTTGAGACCAAAATGTCATAGAGATCAAGATTGTATTTTGCATCAGCAGCAGATAATTCTTTACCTTCTTCTGCTTTCTTTAGTTTGCCCAATACTGTCTTTACTCGCTCATATCTTTTATCGGTCTCTTTAATGTTTGCTAATTTTTCATTCGCTGCTTTCCAACTGGAAAGTATTTCCTGATTTTGTTTAGCAAGATACTGATCATATTGTTCTGCTTTGGATTTGATCCGCTCAAATTCTTTTTGTTTTTCAGGGTCATTCATCTTTTCTGTTTTCTCTTTTTCTATTTCCAATTCCTTTTCCAGTTCTCGTATTTTTGTTTTTCGAGAAGCAGATTCCCGATTTGCGCTTGAGAGTGTATCCAATATGTCAGTTGCCTCTCTCGTGGCATCCGCCAAAAGAGCACTTACTTCTGCGGGAGCATCTGCTCCCAATTGTGACCTAATCTTATCCAAGATTTCCTTGATAGCCATTTGTTTTTACCTCGTATTTATTTTATTCTCCAGATTCTTGAACTTCAATTTCAAGAACGGTTGAATCCACTATTGGGGCATCAAAACAATCTTTGAGCGCAAGAATGCGGATTGTCCCCACTTTTGCTGTCCCTGTAGTTGCTATTTCAATTTCTGTATCTGATACTTTTGTTATAGTGTTAAGAATTAAATCAGTCGCTCCAAAATCAATGAACCAGTTATCTGCGCTTTCTGAATCAGTATCAATAAAAGTATTTTTTGTGACATCAATAGCTATGGCTGGGTCAACATCTTCTTCAGTAATGGTTGATTCCGTAGCAAGAACCGGTGCAGCTACATTGCCTAATATGCCCTGGATGATTATATCTTGGAAAGCTGCATCCGCCTCAACATCGGCTAAGATGTCCTCTTTAAGTTCGCTAACGGGATAATATTTTTTCTGATTGCCCGAATTAGCAATTAGAATACTGATTGAATCGGTATTTTTAATATTCATTTTTACCTCTTGTGTATAAAATAATCATATTTGTTTTAATGTCAAGTTCTATTTTCATCATAATATTCTTTTGTTATCTGGATAAAGGTATGTCGGCAATTATACATCCGTTCGTCGGCTGTTCTTGCTTCAAATTCTTCTCTTTCATCATCAGTGAAAAATTCCTGATCCAGACCCTCAATGCAGGCAGGTCGATTCAGATCGTCTGTAGGACCAACATATTGCCAATATTTCTCTCCGGTATATTCTTCAGCGGAAGCATATTCCACTGCTTGAATGAATTTTGCCCTGGTGGTATTGGCGTAAGTAACAGAATAGCGAACTAATTTATTATCCAGAACTTCAGCTATTTGTTTTATCGCTACTTCTACTTTGCCTGTTCGCACAATCGTATCCATCACTATTCCAGTAATCTGCTTCATAGCATCTTCTGCCACGCTGGCAAATTGAAGTTCATAGAGTGAATTAAGTGCTTTCAATTTATTTTGTGTTTGGAGGGTAAAGCTAATCGGAACAGCTCCCTGCGGTCTTTTATTCTTCAATGCTTTGAGTAAATCATTTTCCTTGTTTTGTAGTTCTGTAACTAAATCATAATACCCCGCTTTCCGTAATTCTTCCATCAGCACGAAATAACTCTGACTTGCATACTGGATATTAGCAGTAGTATATTCCAGATTTCCGCCTTTCCGATCGAATTGATTCAGAAGCGAGTTCAAACTATTTCTCATTTTTTTAGCCACTCGTTCCATATTTTTTTCGAACCATTCGGTCTGATCATTAATTGCGGAGGAATATAAATCAGCCATTATTCAAATATCCCTGAAGAAAAAGTAGTTGAGTTTAAAGTTTGTTTTTTACTGGCATCAATTTCAGACACTCTTTGCTCCGCTTCTTCTCTGGTCATATCCGGATTATGTTTCATAATTGCCTCCGCTCTATCCATTGTGCCATTAGTTAGTCGCATTGAGATGATTTGTTCCTCTTCAATCGGATTAGCAGTAATAGCTATATCATTGAATTTGATGTTGAAATTAATATCCTCAGGCAATCTTTGTGAGCCATAATAATTCTCACATTGACAAATAAGATTCGCTAATTGCCGAAGCGATTCAATGTAGATGCTTTTTTTATCCTCATTATGGTCAATCACACCCTGCATTGAAAGCTTCAATTGATAACCGGAACTGAAAGCAGAAGCTTGTCTTACAGCTGAAGTTGATAGCCCAAGTAGTGAAGCAGTGAAATCAATGTTCTGATTAATAATTTCCCAGACCTGTCTCAAGTCCACATTAGGATTGATATAATACATTTTCCCACCGGCTTCTCCGCTGACCGGATCACGAGGAATATTGATATGTCTGGTGAGCCCAATTATCAATTCACGATTATCGGGGAATCCTTCTGTACAGAGAGTAGCAAAGGATTGATAGTCAAGTGATAAATCCAAATTAGTAAGCTGAATATTAGTGCGGAGATTTTGTGGGACAATTGAATTGTATTCTTCATTCCAGAAGCAGTTAAGCGGATAATCCAGTTCAAACCAGGCAATAGGAATTTTGCCGTAAGGATTGGGAATAGATTCTTTTATAATTTTATCAATCTCATAATCAGTTTTTAGTGTTGCTTCAGTATAAGTTTCTGCAGTCCAGATTGCCCAAATATCAGTCCGAGCTGGCAATAGATTATTACTCTGGGTGTTAATGCGATACATCACCTTAATTGGGGTATCGGGAAAATTGCCATCAGTAATTACAATACAGCGATCTGGTGTCAGAATATCAAGTCCCACCTTTTTTGTAATTGGATTCCATATCGGGATAACGCCAATCTTTCCGCAGAGTTCAGTGAATCTATCTATAATCTTAAGTTTTCCAACTAAATTCGCTTGATCAAATACTTTGACAATTGCGTCTTTTATATTTTGATTATCTGTATCCGGTTTAATTTCCGGGTCCCGTTGGAAGGTTTTAGACAGCTGAAGAATAAGAGATTTCGTCAATGGCACGGTGATAATGTAATTATATATATCCTTGAATGTTGCCGGGTATCTTTTTTGCATTTCTTCTTTTGTATATTCATATTGATTATTATAGTAAAAATCAATATTTTTTACAGCAGTATTCATTCTCGTATTATTATCTTTTCTTAGTGCTTCTGTCTTGCTTTGCTCTATTATATTCATTAGGCAATTCTCCAATCATTTTCTTTGATTTTATTTAGATTTATTATATTTCTTAAGGCGTCAGAAATATGGGTTAGCATCGTATTCTTTTCTTTCTCAATCATCCCATTTTGGTCTGTCGTCACTTGCTCCAGATCAGCAATAAGATGAACGCAGGTCGGGTCAATTATAATTCTATTATGAGCTAATTCTCCATTAGTAATATTGAGCGACCTGCGTTGCGAAATGCCATGCCTGTATCTTAATTGCCATCCCTTTCTCGCCAATATTTCCAAGTCACTTATATAAGCATTTGTCTCTCTCGCCGAACCTGTGCAATCAGGATAAATAACAAGTAATCTATCTGGATAATCAATGGCAATTAAATCAGCCATTTGGTATGTATTTGAATTGCGGAGATAATATTCAGAAAAGACATAAAGCGTGTCATCTCGCCAATATCCTACTACTGCTGTCATTGGATCAACATTGAAATCAATACCAATCTGCAGTATGTCATTTGGCATAGGTGATTCTACTTTTCTGATATGCTTATCCCGGGAAAAAGCATAATATGCCTGTATCCCATTCAAATTGACAAATTCCCCCCGGATATAGGCATTAACCATTTTCTCGTCATAGCTTGACATCAAGTCATCTATATATGATTGAGAGAGATATATATTATCGGTTGTCTTTGCTCTAATTAGTTTAGTCCCTGGATTTGGTTTTTCCTGAAGAACTTCATAACAAGTTGAAAATCCTTCTGGTGAGCTGACCATAAACAATTGACTATCTTTTCTGCCTCTTAATCTTTCCCTGAAGCGATTTACCGCTCTAAGCCCTTTTTGCTTCGGAATAATATCTATTTCATCAATTCCTGCATCCGTAAATGTTTCGCCTACTATTCGTTCTGGATACAAAATAGATTTAATATGCAAATCTCCGAAATCAGTTTTTATTAAAAGATTAGATAAATTTGAAGTATAATTTATTTTGCATTCATCAAGTATTTCACAGAACGGGAAAAAAAATAGAGATTTCCCCATTTCATAAGTAGGATAACCAATTCCGATATTAGATTTACCGATTGCTCCCGGTCTTTTCGTGAGACAAAGTAATGCTTTATAAAGAAAACTAATTGTCTTTCCGGAGCCGAGACCACCTACTAATCCGAGAGTTCTGGACCAATCATTCAAGAATTGCCATTGATGCGTCAAAAAATCCTCTTCTCGTAATCTAATTGTTATCACTTTCTGCCTGCTTTTTTGGCACTAATATAACTGTATAATTTTTGTTCACATCTTCATCCGGCATTGGATTATCCTTCTGATCGAGATATTGTTTTCCGAGCCAAACTAAAAGGGTAGGATTATGTTCTTCAATCGCTGACTTGACCTGAGCTTCGGACAGTTTCATCTTCATTGACGAAAATCCTTTTTTATATGCCTTGGAAAACTCAGAATCTTCGTCTTGCATGGCAGCTCGGATTGTATCTACGTGGCATTCGATCTGCTCAGCCATTGTGTCGTATGTGGCACGGAAATAGCCAAATATTTTAGCTTGCTTAGGATCAAGCTCAATGCGCGGTCTGCCTATGGGTTTCTTTGGCTTGTCTTGTGCCTTTGTTGTTTTTGAAACTATCTTAGACATTGTCCCCGCCGACATATTCCCAACTCGTTTTAATTCTATTATATTTGTTTTTATTTGAAGATATTCTTGTATGTGATGAATATCTGCCATAATTTTTGAGAACCCAATTTTTGGATTTTGTGCGTCTTGCGATAAACGCAGGATTGTTTGTCACTGATACATATCTATAACCGTTTTCCACATACATTTTCGCTATTTCGTCGCTAAACGCAGACCCAATCCCAACACCTTGATAATCTGGTAACACAACTGTTCTGTGTTCTTTTCTCATATTTTTTACGCCAATCATTGGAAGCACTGCGGTGAACACTATTGGTTTGCCTTTATAATAGCCAACATATTGCTTGCTTGAGTTGTTTAGGTTGGCGGCTAAATAATGATATTTTTTAAACATATCCCATAATCCACGTTTTTCGCATATGCTGATTTCAATGTTTGGTCGCCGATAACGCCCCCGTGTTACTTCAAATCGCATTGTGTTGGTATCAAACACCCAGTCCGGTTCAAGCCATTCTATTATGTCGAAATGACACGTTACTGCTATAAACTGTTTTTCTGTTTTTCTGATAGCTTTAGCGATTGCTGCGCTTCCGATCTGCGCTACATTGCGATCAACAACAGATGTGAATTCGTCAAATACGATTAAATCTTTATCGCTTGCTATTGCTCTTGCAATGTCGACTCTCATTTTTTCGCCCGTGGACAAAACACTGTATGGCTTTAGCCATGAAGGCGGAGAGGAAAATCCTACAGTGTTCAATATTTTGTGTATATCTTTAAGATTCATGTTTTTTGGAAAATCGTCGAGAACGCATTCACTAACATAATCGTGACACATTATGTAATTGTTGGGAAACAATTCTTTGGCTATTGTTGTTTTGCCTGTTCCACTATTTCCACAGATAACGCCAATGCTCCATTTGTCAGGCATGTCTATCTTTCCAATAAATCTTTCTATTGATTCTGTGGTTTCTATGTCGAATTGGCCTTTAGTCGCTGTGCATCTATAAGATTCAGAATGCTTTGTTTTTCTTATAATATCGAAATTTGGCATTGATATCCTTCTTTTTGGAGCTTTTCAAATGCGATTTGCAGAGATTCTTCGTTTTCAAAGTTTATAATGATTGAAAATATAGACTCAATTTCTTTGTTTTTTATTTCAACAAGATTTTCTTCATCTTTCTCTGGAATATCCATGCCCATCTCTTCAAGATCAAATTCGCCAAACTCAGCAGACAGCATCTCAAAGTCCCAATCCCCGAACAGCACATTATCTCGCAGAACAAATTCCTTTTGCTGCTCTGGCGTGAGATCAGTGGCGGCGATCGCCCACTCATCTGGGATGTCTTTCATGCCAAGCTCTCTAATGGCTGCGAGCCGCTGATTCCCGCCTAAAACACACATGGTCTCGGGATCGTAAACTATTGGGCGTAACTTCATCATCTCAGGGAATGATTCGATTGAGCGCATAAGTTTTTCCAGCTTGTCTTTGCTACATTTGCGAGGATTATTGGGATTGAACTTAAGCTTGCTTGTCTTCACTCATCGCCTCCATTATTACACATTCAGCTGTTCTAATCATTCGGTGCTCCTTATGCGGATATTATCTCATCACACATTTAGAAAATCTTTGTCTCTTTCTTCTCTTGAAAGCACTACTCCATTGGCATACTTTGCCAAATCATCTTTTATATAAAACTTCATATTTGTGTCCCTGCATATTGAAACGGCATCCTTCAAGAATTTCACCCAATCAATTAGTCTTTCTTGAGGATGGTTATTTATTTTCCCTATCTTCACATGATCTATGAATCCGGAAACAATTTCTAGCATTTTCAAGGATTCCACTGGATCAATAACAGGCTCAAAGCTTGCCCATGTCTTTATCCCATTATCGGCAAACACTTTTAAGGCTTTAATTCTTTCCTCTCCTATCGGAGCTCCTGGTTCCCACATTTTTGAAAGATCAGGATCAAGCAAGGTCAAGGTAGTTCCCATTTTAAAATGCCTCATATCGGACATTATATCGATATCATTTATCCCTTTTCTTGGGTTCTTGGTTAAGATGGAACAATGGATATCATGCTCATGGAAAGCACACAACACATCTCTAGTTTCTCCCGATTCCAGTCCACAATAGGGATCACCAGTAAAACTTAAAAGAACCTGTTCTCCGCTATTTTTTGATTTCGAAAACCTTTCTGCCTCTTTCCACAATCCAGCCATATTAACGGAAACATTATCATGGCAATATTGGGGATTAAACACTTTCATCATTCTTGGGACATAGCAATAGCTACATCCATGATCACAGCCTTTGAAATAGTTCATAGCAAATGGACTATATTCTCTGGCTCTCCCTTTCGGTTCATAAATTTTAATCATTTTGAATCTCCTTTAGATATGGAACATCAAAACACATGTAGTGTTTTCTGTCAACATATTTTATTGAATAAGAGAAGATTCCGTTGTTTGCTAGGTATTGTTCCATAACCTGCATTGGGTTTTTATTGAAGAGGGTAGTGCATTTGCTGATCATTTCTTTTGAGAAGCCAGACTGCTTCAGGATCCCATGAGGCAATGCACCATGGTGTGTCTGGATGTATGTCACAAACACTCTTCCTGTGTAGTTGTGGTTGAATAGTATTTGTAGCTGTGCAAATGGGCATCCGTATGCGTCAAGATCAATAATGTCAAACCTGGATAGATTTATGCCAGAAAGCACCTTAAGATTATCGGTAGCTATATCGACATTTGGATGATCCACTTTGTCAACTTGTAAAACTTTTATTATTTTATCGGTGCGTTTTTTTACGGTGTCCCAAATCAGCCCTTTTCCTGCATATGCGTCAAGAACGCAAAGGTTGTCCTTTTCAGGCAAGTTGTTAAGCCTGAGGTTAACCTTCATTTCTAGGTGTGAATTATTAGTTTTGAGATTGCGAGATTTCGATTCCATCTAATTCCCTGATGGCTTTAATGGCGTCTTGAACATCGAGGACTAAATCAATTGGTACGCTAATTAAGTAATGAACTTTTTTTATCGGTCGTATTTCTTTGTTTTTCTCATCTATGTCTTTAATTTCTGTTTCTATGTCTGGCATATCCATGCCAATATCATCAAAGTCAAATTCGCCAAACTCAGCAGACAGCATCTCAAAGTCCCAATCCCCGAACTGCACATTATCTCGCAGAACAAATTCCTTTTGCTGTTCTGGGGTGAGATCTGTGGCGGCGATCGTCCACTCATCTGGGATGTCTTTCATGCCAAGCTTTCTAATGGCTGCGAGCCGCTGATTCCCGCCTAAAACATACATGGTCTCGGGATCGTAAACTATTGGGCGCAATTTCATCATCTCAGGAAATGATTCGATTGAGCGCATAAGTTTTTCCAGCATGTCTTTACTACATTTACGCGGATTATTAGGGTTGAACTTAAGCTTGTTTGTCTTCATTCATCGCCTCCATTATCCAGTTTTTGTGGAACTCATAAGCTTGTTTGTTGTTTTCTAAAATGTATTGTTCGATGCGCGCATTATCGGAAAGATTGCCAGAGCCTTCGAATACGATATGCTTCCCACATTTGGTTTTGATTAGCGTAACCTTGGCGTGAGACCAGGTTGATTTGACGGTTAGGTTTGGGTTATTTTTGGCGGCATTGATGAGCATGCGAGTCCAGCTTTCGTATTTTTTGTTTTCTCTGAAGAAGCTCGATATAAGAACCGAAATTGGCACTGTTTTCGATAGACTGATAATTTTAGCCACAGCCGGTTGATTCATGCGATAAATAGCGATAATGATTTCTTCCGGTTCATGATTCTGCAGAAGCGCATAGATGGCTGTGAGCGCATTCATATTTTTTGTGGTGACAATGCGATATTGCGTTCCTTCTGGCAGATCGAAATCCGCGATCTCTTCCAGATAGCGCACTGATTTTGTGATCAGGTTGGCGTATTTGACCACTGCTTTACGAGACACATTGTGTTTGCGCTCGTCTTTTTCATCGATGTCGATGTCAATCGAGTCGATGTCGATGTCAAATTCAAAATCATGATTAAAATTATAGCTCATAAGGACAAAATAATCAGCATTAATTATTTGTCAAACAAAATATGATTTTGGTAATCCGGCAGCATCGCCATAAGCACTAAAATTCCTTTCGATACTGGGTAAAAATCTCATCCTCTCTTTCATTTATACTCCATCCTTTCTTACTTTTCTTTCTTTTTTGGGGTCTTCAAAACATCCTTTCTCCGGGTTTGTGTAGTATGTGCAGATTGTCTCGGAGCGGAAGGATGCAGTCATATTGGTTGCGAACCTGCACCTGCCCTCGTATGAGCAGGTGCAGCAGTTCATATTGTTTTTTTTCTCTATCGGATTAGGTCTGCGGAGCATTGTTCACTTCACGCTTTCATATTTGGTATAGACACTCTAAAACGGAACATGTTCCTGATTCGTGCTGGTGACTGTATCCTGATTTTCTGGTTCAGGAATCTGATCGATGTCAATTTCCTTGCTTGCTTTCCGAATGTCAATTATTTTTTGATATAGCGGAAAGTTTTCATCTGCTTCGGTAACTATATCCAGCGTTTTCCCGATTAGCATCGTCGGAATGAATGCTTTCATTTCTTTTTCGCTCAGTCCGCATACTTTTCCGAGTCGTCTGAGACGCCATAAAGCGGCAGGTGATAACCAGAAAGTATCGTAAATCATTTTACCTTCTTGGGTTTTCATCTGAAATTTGTAGCCGGGTTTACCTTCCCGGGAATATTGCATCCCGGTTTTCACAATGGCAACGGTATAGAGACCTTCTTCATCAATGAATTGGCCTGTATCGTTGCCAGCTTCGAGATCGATAGGTTCGTAATTGTCGCTCATGATTTCCTCCCTTAGAGCTTGGTTTTCGATTGATTTTTATTTTTCATGTCCGAAAATCCTTAAATATTTGCTAATAAAAAATTTGCCGCCGATGAGGAATAATATAATAGGAGTAGTATGGAAATTAATTCGGCGGCAAATTCATTAAAGATAAAAACATATTTATCTTCCAGCCCGGGGTATTGGGCTGTTCTTGTTGGCGTGAGCAAAATATAGAACATATTATTCATTCCTCGGAGACAATTATTGGGATAGCAGGGATAATGTCAAGAGAAATATTTTATTTATGCAGGATATTTAATATTTCTTTCATATTTTGTTCATAACTTGTTGTCGTTATACAAGTTACATAACAAAAAAATCTGATAAGGCAAAAAATAGATTTCCCTGGTTATTAAAAAAAAGAGCGGGATAAGGGAAAAAATAATTATGATAGAAAGAGAGAAAGAGAAAAAGAAGAAAAGAAAGAAGCAAAGAAAAGAAGTAATAAGAGATAGAGATAAAGACAGTCCATTATATTATTTTTCTATTCTTCTCTCTTGTATATAATATATATACTCTCTTATATATATAATATATATAATATAATATAGTGATTTTGGATTTTTTAAGTTGTTGATTTTCAATGACTTAGCGATTTTAGATTTTAAGAAAAGCCATTTTTTCCGTTTTATAAGTTATTGAAAGACAAAAAGTTACGAAAAAATGGAAGCCAATATAAATTGCAATTTGGCTTCCATTTTTTGATAAATAGTTGATATATAAGAAGTTAAAAATTTATTTATATGAATCTACTATAAACGATAAATCATTGTTACTCAATATCTTACTTAAAAATAGAAGCCAATTCATTATAAATTTGGCTTCCATTATTTTATAAATTATTGCCTAACAATTAGTTATACAAGACAGTTATTTAAAGCCCTCTTTTTCTAAACTATAGAAAGACAATATCTTACTTAAAAATAGAAGCCAATATATATATGATTTGGCTTCCATTTTGAGCTATTTTATTTATTATTAACATCTTGCTTAAAAATAGAAGCCAATTTGATTTAATTTGGCTTCTATTTTTGCATAAGTGACTAATATATAAGAACTTATATTTTGATTTTTGTTTTGCATTCAGAAATAAAAATAATTCAAAAATATGAAAATAGTTCTTGACAGGATTTTGGCTTTTAAATTAGTGTCTTTTCAGGAGTGTGATAATGGAAATTAAATTATATTATCGTCCAGAAGAGGTAGCAGTAATGCTATCTTGCTCTTATCACTCAATAATAAGAGCAATAAAAAAAGGGATAATTCCCTGCACAAAAACATCAAGAAAGACATTTCTCATCAGTCATTCTGATGTTGAGAAATTAAAACAAAAACAAGTAATCCGGAAATATAACAAATCCTCTAAGCCAAAACTCCCCCAAAAAATTAAATCATCACTTTCCAATCCTAAACCTAAATTGCGTCCAGAAAAGCTTCTCGTCCCAATTCCATCACCTTCTTCTCAAACCAAAATTGCCAAGCCACAAAAAACGAATAAATCAGATTCAGACAACAAAAAGCTGATGGCGGATGTCAATGAAATTGTGGAAGCGTGGAATAATACAGCCAAAATCTGTAAATGCCGGAAGGTGACTAATGAGATTATTAAGGCAGCCAAAAAGCGATTGGAAACATATTCATTAGAAGAAATAAAAACAATCATCCTAAATTATCAAACTATTCTTCAAGACGAAAATACCTATTTCACTTATGCTTGGAATCTGTATGAATTTCTCACCCGGGCTAAATCCTTCGAATATTTCAATGATGACATTACTGTTTTATCTGCGAAATACAGAAAGTTCGATGCCGGCGATAGCGATGAACAAAAAGATGATGATAAATGGAATTGGTCTTTTCCCCAACCGAAGGAATGGGATAGCTGGTCTTTAGAAGAAAGAAAAACATATATTAAAAACAAATGCGTAAAGGAGACAAAATGAAATCAATACCTTACCTTATTTCTACCCTAATCAATAGTCAAAATAACGAAAAAGTGATCAATATCATTTTTTCATTAGTCAAGAGCGATGATATTCCTGTATCATATCAATCACTTTACAAAATCATAGAAATATGCTGGCGAAAATATAATTTGATAGAGCCGGTAAGCATATTTATGGAAATTGAAAATAAATACGAAAAAGAAGCTGACAAGAAAAAATTGATGAAACAATTTTATGAACTTTGGGATTTGGTCGTTTCTGATGCCTTTTGGGAGCATTATTTATCCCTATCTTTGACAGAAATAAAAATCAATAAAGCCAAAATTGTAGGTTATGAATTATCTGATCTTACTAATCCGATTAACATAAATACAATGCTAATTGAAAGCAAGAAAATGATAGAGGATATAATGAATCAATACACAATGGATAGTGGCAGATCGCTTGAAGACATTATCAATGAATATATTAATAGCATCGATCAAAAAATTAGTGGCAATGATAAAGACACAATCACTACCGGGCTCTCATTCGAAAAACATATCAATGGCTTTCATCCCGGCGATTTCATCATTCTCGCCGGGAGACCAAAGATGGGAAAATCAGCTATTGCCAATACTATTGTAGTCAATGCCTTAAAAAAAGGAAAACGGGTGATGCTGGTAAACAATGAGATGGATGAACAAAGCATTGTCAATAGGTTAATCGCTAATTTATACAATATTGATGTTAATATTTTGCAAAACCCTCAAAGAATTGACAAAGATAATCTGAAATATCTGGTAAGAAGTATTGATGATTTCAAGCAAAATTATCCTCTGGAGCTATACGCAATGAATATTAAGACACCAGGGCAATTATTCATAGAGTTCAATAAATTGGCAGATAGAGATAGACGTCCGGATTTCATTGTAATGGATTATCTTCAACTCTTCCGAGTAGAAGGGAAATTCAATAGCAGATATGATATGGTATCTGAATTATCCTGGCAGGTAAAAATGCTGGCAAGCGATCTCAAAGTACCTATTCTTGCTCTTTCCCAGGTCAATAGAAAGTGTGAAGAGAGAAAGGATAAGAGACCAGTACCATCGGATCTGCGGGAATCAGGCAACCTGGAGCAAGACGCCACCGCCGTTATGTTTGTCTATCGTGATGAAGAATATCACGACAATACTAAAGAGCCCGGAATCGCCGAGATCAATGTAGCAATCAATCGTAATGGGACGAAAGGAATGCAGAAATATTATATGGATTTTTCGCACATGCGTCTCAGCAATTTAGATAATAGAAGTTAAAAAATGATACACCTCAAACCCTCTTTACATCAGCGTTTCAAGCATATTGAAAATTCAAAATGTGGCAAAACAGGAAAAATTGCAAAGATGTCAACTGCTATCATCTTTTTTTCTTGTTTTTTCTCGTATTTTTCAAATTATTTTCAACTTTTTTTCAGATGTAAGTTATTGCCTATCAGCAACTTAAAAAATGGAAACGAAAAAAAACAAAAAAATATGCAAAAAAACGAAGATTTTACTTGACAAGATAACAGGGGTTGATATCTTTGCATTATCGATAGTGTGACAGTTTATACAGTTTGAAAGCGGTTCGCCGCAAAATAAAACCAGGGTTTTTCCAACCCGCCTATAGGAGGATAAAATGGAAAAGTTCAATGATCAATTCACTCCCGAGGATGTAGAGATTGCATCCGCCCTCACCGATGACGAGCTTCGTGCTCGAATCGCAATGTATCAGAATATTCTGGAATCCAGGAAGCCGGTCAATATGGTAAGCATTGATTGGGAAGGTTCAGTTCAGGACATTAGGAAAGGCAAACCATATTTCGCA
>Ga0302252_1000519_pt1 | contig 32722 bp, 27 predicted proteins | sample AAG_RA_Leu_MG_FD_193511 | JGI IMG/M metagenome (GOLD analysis project Ga0302252, IMG submission 193511) | Enriched activated sludge microbial communities from anaerobic digester in WTTP, New Holstein, Wisconsin, United States - AAG_RA_Leu | ecosystem: Engineered > Bioreactor > Anaerobic >... | reverse complement strand
TCAATGCATAGCACAGGCAGGATACGAGATTAAAAGGGTAAATTTTGGGGCAGATGGACAATGCCGCTAACTTTTGGTTTCTTTGTTTTTCATCGGAAATAGCAAAGAGCCGCATAATCTTCTCCGCTATAAACCTTCTCTGCACAGAGGTTAAATAATTAAAAATGTAACAAGGCCCAATCGGAGAAGGCATCCGCTGTTCGATTTTCAAGGCCGATGAGTAAAGGCGCTTGGTTTGCAGCGTGATTCAGATACCGATATCATCAGATGCTCAAGGCGATGCGACAAGAGCCAAGGCCGCGATTCTACCGGTGGCCCTGTCCATAAATCATCAGTCCTTCAGCATCGGAGGAGCGCGGTTTACGTGTCCCATGAATTCGATTTGGCTGAGGTGGAGATCGATTTCATCTCGTTCGTCCCGCGTGGTGCGAACCGGAAGAAGTACTTCCTGGTGAAGGAGGATAGAAGCATTGAAAGATGACATTCTCAAGTCGATCCTGGAGACCGATGAGGGCGACGTCTCCAGGGTCATGAAAGAGGCCGGGCTGGAGGGCGAGGCGTCCGGGGTCCTTGAAGCAGCAGCCAAGCTGCTCAAGGCTTACAAAGACGAACTGCCGGAGGGGACTCTGCAGATCCTGGCCAAGACCAGTGGGCTGCCCGAGCCCCAGCCGGCGGCAAAGGGCCACACCAAAGAGGAGGGGGCGGGAGATGGAAAGAAAAGGGAGGGCGCTCCTGAGACGGTCCTCTCTAAAGAAGCCCTGGAGAAGATGGACCCGGCCACCCAGGCCATTGTCAAGCAGCTCCAAAAGGAGAATACTGCCACAAAAGCAGAGGCCAGGGGGGCCAGGGAGATGGCCAAGGAGCGGAAGGAAGGCGGAGGAGGAGCGAGAGGAGAGGGCGGAGGAGGAGCGAGAGGAGAGGGCGGCCAGATAGGGAGGGAGAGCGAAGGGAGGATTAAAAAGACATGGTAGGAGGGAACATTCCTTCGCTCCATTAATAATCATCATCCATTATTAATCATCTTTTCGGGTGGATTATGGCCTGCCCACCGGATGCCGCCGCAAAAGAGGCCGGGCGGGGACAATGGGAGCTCATCCCTCCACCCAGAGCTCCTGTGGCCAGAGCCCATCCTCTTCGGACTTCCGCCTGCCATTGCCTCCCGCCTGAAAGCGGCTGTTGATCATCTCATCCACCTCCGAGAGCCCAACCCCGAAGACCTCGGCCAGGATCTCCCTTGCCGCCTCCAGTTCCATGGCCTTCTTATCAAACACTGCCGCCTTTTTCGGCCTGAATAGCGGCTCATAGACTCCTGCCATGATATCTGCTACTATGTATAAGGATAAGAACCTTTGCCGGAAAACAATATCAATAAACCATTTTTACATAATAGAATGAATGAATAAGATACAATTCGAGAAATGATGCTCCAGAGGGCGGCATCCCCGTTTCGATGCACAGGCAGTAAATCCTGAAAAAGGGGAAAAAGGGAGGGTGGGGAAAGTCGTGAAGAAAAGGGTATGTAGGAGGGGATGTAGTAGGGAATTGCAACGACTTTCGCCGATCACTATATAGTTAATTGCCGAGATATATAGTTTTCGCCAAATAGGGCTATATTTTAAGGCAACCGAGATTCTGTCCCTTCTGCCCGGAGGGCCCGGCCGGCCAGGCTGATGATGCTATGATGCCGGCTGGCTCGGTATTGCAGATACTGCCCTCCGGCAAAAAAACCTTGGATCAAGAAAAGATGAATTTCAGAATATAGAGGCGGGCAGATATGCCCAGCCTATTCATCTCTCAGCCTGATCTCCAGAGACATCAGATCCTCTGCCACAGTGCTCTTCTCAAATATGGATCTGGCCTCTCTCAATAGGGTTGAGCTATCCTCTGAATAGCGGGAGCTGATGTGAGTTAAAACCAGCGCCGCCACCTCGGCCCGCCTGGCCGTCTCCGCTGCCTCCGCTGCGGTGCTGTGCTTGGTCTCCCTGGCCCAATCCGCCATATCGCTGGCCAGGGCACAGTCATGGATCAGCAGATCTGCCCCCCGGCTGGCTTCCTCCACCGAGGCGCAGGGCCTGGTATCCCCGGTGTAGACCACCTTTCTGCCCGGCCGGGCCGGACCCATTACCTGATGAGGCTCTATCCGCTGGCCATCGATCTCTATGCACTGGCCGCGCTGCAGCCTTCCGAAGAGCGGGCCGGGCGGAACGCCCAGAGATACAGCCGCCTCGCGGTTGAAGCGTCCCGGCCGCGGCTCCTCCTCCAGAGAGTAGCCCAAACTGGGCACGCTGTGCTGGGTGGCGAAGGCTGCCACTCGAAAGCCCTTCATCTCCACCGCCTCACCCGGCTCAAGCTCCATTGCCCGGACGGGAAAGTGGCGGGAGAAGTAGCAGACGGACTTGAAGCAGTCCAGCATGCGGGAGGTGTGAATGGGTCCGGCGATGGTGAGGGGCTCCTCTCTTCCCTGAAAGGCCATGGTTTCCAGCAGTCCGGGTATGCCCAGGATATGGTCGGCGTGAAGATGGGTCAGGAAGATGTGGGTCAGGCGCATCATTCCCGTCCTGGCCCGCATCATCTGCCTCTGAGTTCCCTCGCCGCAATCAAAGAGGATCATATCTCCCTCCCGGTTTACAAGCACGGCAGAGGGATTTCTCTCCGGGGTGGGAAGCGATCCGGCGGTTCCTAGGAAGGTCACATTGAGCATTGCAGGCCTCTTTCAAATTTGCGGAGCGGAAGACAAGCCTACATCCATATCATCTTTTCCTCTCGCCCTCGCCGTCGTGGCTGGCGAGCGCTCTCTCCACCAGCCCCCAGCCCCGGTCTTTGGCGTAGCCTTGCACAACCTCCTGCACCATGGCCATGAACTGCTCCTGGCTGTAGTTGAGCTGGGATGCCAGCCTCTCCACCAGAGGCTCAACATTCTTGACCTCATTGCTCTTGATGCTGCGCAGCACCACGGCAGCCGTGGCCATGAGCCTCAGTCCCTCAGCCATGCGTTCCTGCTGTACGGCCAGGGCTCCCAGCTGGAAGAAGGAGCCCGCCTCTGCCGCTCTATCCCCCAGCTCCTGGTTGATGGACAGAGCCTCCTGGAAGCTTTTCGCTGCCAGCTCCTTCTCCCCAACCTGGACCTGGATCAGACCCTGGCTGTGCCGTATGGCGGACACGGCCGCCCTGTCCTCCATCTCCCTGAAAAGCGGCAGAGCCCTGGCGTACTCCTCTGCCGCGCTCTGGAAGTCGCCCTTCTCCATGTCCAGGCTGGCCAGGTTGAAGAGGGCAAAGGCTGCGCCCCGGGGGTCACCTGATGACTCTAGCAGCTCCAGGGACCTCTGCAGTCTCTGCCGGGCGGAATCAAAATTGGAGGTCATCATCTCCAGGCGAGCCGTCTCCTGCAGTGCCTGCGCCTCCCCCTGCAGGTCTCCGAGCTGCCTCATGATCTCGGCTATCTTCTCCATCTTCTTTAGAGCAGCCTCTATCTCTCCCCTCTTCATCTCTATGGCCGCATGGCTGCTCAGGGCTGCCGCCTGGCCGGAGAGGTCATTCGCCTCGCAATAGGCATCATAAGCCCTCTGCAGGCTTTCCTTTGCCGGATCATACCTCTCCTGATGCATGAGTGAGAGGCCAAGCCCCTGATAATAGGCCGGATCTGAGGATATCTGTAGGGCCCGTTCGTACCACTTCTCCGCCTTTCTGAAGTCCTCCTGATCCAGAAAGGCCTGGCCGAGCCATGCCGCTGCTCCGGCCATATAGGAGGTGGATATCTTCAGGTCTAAAATCTCCCGGTTCAGTCTTATGATCTCCGCATAATGGCCCCGCCTTTGCAGATATCCGCTTATGCGGCTGGTCGTGGCTGCAGCCTCCTCCCAGTCTCCGGCCGCCATGTAGTGCCCCCTGCTCTCCAGCAGCACATCCAGCCGGGAGAGCCCTATCTCCTGAGAGCGGCCTGCCTGGGCCAGGCTCTGGAGATAGCCGGCTGCTGCTCTATGGGCGGACTCCATCTCCTCCCTTGCCGGCTTGGCCTGGAGGGATGGGCGAATGCTGGAGGGGACAGTCCAGAGCCCCCCGGAGTTTTGGGCCAGTGAGAGGGCCTGCCAGCTACTGGCATGGCAGTCCACCTGCTCTTCGGCCAGGCCGCAGACAGCGGCTATGCCCGCCGGGCTGACGGCTATATCATATACTGAAGCCCGGCAGAGAGCAGTCAGGCTGCCCTGATTCAGGCGGGAGGTGAGGGCGGACAGGGCATCCTCTCCGGTTGCCATATCTTCCAGGGCCAATGCACTGGCGGTCTGGTCCAGGCGAAGGGGAAGGCCGGACGCGGCCCGGTGATGATCGGCCAGAGCGGCAAAGGAGATCCTGCCCTTGCGGTATCGATCCGCAATCGCCGGCATGTAAAGCAGACGCCTCACGAATTGGCTTTGAGAGAGCCCTTCTGCCTTCCACTGCCAGGCCCGGGCCGGCAGGGTCAGGCCCTCTGCCGGCAGGCTGCGGCAGGTGATTATAGCCCGGCCTGCTCCCAGGCCCCGGATCATCATCCGATAGAACTGAGAGAGATCCGGATCGGGTATCCTGCCGCTCTGATCCAGCTCCAGGCCGTCCCAGAGCAGGAGCAATCGGCTGCCTCTCAGCACATTGATCAGGCCATCCATCCTCTCCTTTATTGCCTTTGATCTGATGAGATCTCTTGCCTCGGCCTCCCGGCCTATGGCCTTGAGCTGAGATGCCACCGATTCCAGCAGCCTGGCCCAGGTAATGGGATTTTTGGGAGAGCTGTAAAGTGGAAGGATCGAATATCCGGCATGGGACAGCAGCCAGCAGAGGTGGACTGCCAGAGCGCTCTTGCCGGAGCCGGCCGGGCCGGTTACAACCAGAGTATGAACGCCTCCCTCCCGCAGGGCCGGCAGCAGACGGGCTGTATCGGCTCTCCGGCCTACAAAACACTCTGCTGCCCCTTCTGCCAGGCCGGGCAGGGCCGGGACTCTGAGGCAGGCTCGAAAATGCGATGCCGCCTGTTTCTCTTTGGAGGCGATCATCGGGCCCATGGCAACGGCCTCGGAATAGAAGAAGGGGTGCGGCAAGAGGGCATCCGCCACGGATTGCTCTGATCCTCTTCTTGAGAGGAAAAGAAGGGCATCCTCGGGGCTCGCTCCATCCGCCAGGGCCTGATAGAAGCTCCGGAGATGAGCTGCCGGCCCATGCCAGGCCAGGGCCAGGGGCATCTTATCCGAGAGCCTCTGGCAGAAGAGATGAAGTCCCTGGGCCGATCCCATTCCCCTGCTGCTGAGAATGATTCCATAGACGGTACCGTTGAGCTCACCGGCAAGATCCTCTGCCGATATCTCCTTCTTCTCGCCGGAGAGGACCGGCAGGGAGATGGCTGTGCCTCCCGACAGAGCACTGGCCGGGGCCGCCAGATGGATCAGATGAGGCCGGAACTGCTCCGCTGCCTCTATCAGCTCCTGGCCGGTCCCGCTCTCGCATACTACAACCTCCATCTCCAGGCCTTCTGCCAGCTCTATAGCCGCCTTCTCCTCCTCTTCCCAGGCACCATTGTTAGAGGAGAGCAATAGCAGGCGCAGAGGCCCGGCAGAAGGCTCCGGCCAGGAAGGGGAGGTGCCCCTCGCAGTTGCAGGGCGGCGGATAACCCGGGGCCCCACCATTCCGGATGGTGAAGGGCTCAGCAGCTCCCAGGGAAGCTGCAAGACCTCCGGTATGCTGGAAGATACCACCAGCCTTGTATCAAGCCCGATGCTCTCTCTCCAGTCCTGCTCACCGCTCTTTACAAAGAGGCCCACCAGCGCATCCCTGAGCAGGGACAGATAGCTCGTGGCCTGTCCTTGGCCCCTCTCCTCCAAGAGGGAGAAGTACTGTGAGCCGATCTCGTGCACCTGCTGAGACTGCACTGGGGTCAGGGATCCCTGGGCTATGACTCGGCCATCCGCAATAATCTCATAGGCAAAGGTGCGGGCCGCGGCTATCCCGGCCTCTGATATCTTAATCATTATGTCTTGCATCTTGGGGCTCTCCTAATGATCCTCTTTTATCCGAGGGCTTGGTTTATGATCCATGCTATGATGGGGTTTATCGCTGTCACAGTGATCCCTGGGCTCCAGATGCACCACCACATCCCTCACCGCCGGTATACTGCTCTTTATGGCTCTCTCCACATCCTCGCCCACATTGTGGGCCATATCCATGGAGAGCGAAGCATCGACCCCTATGTGCAGGTCCACATAGATCTCCTCAGCCATGCCCCTGGTGCGCACGGCATGGCAGGTGCATACGCCCTTTACCGATCTGGCCAGATCGACTATAACCTGCTCATCGATCGCTGCCCGGTCCAGAAGAGCAGTGGAGCTCTCCCTGACTATCTCCAGGCCGGTATGAACGATCAAGGCGCATATGAACAGGGCGATAAGCGGATCGGCCAGAGGATAGCCCATCCTCACTGCTAAAAGGCCCAGTATCACTCCCAGGGAGGCAAAGACATCGCTCCTGGTGTGAAGAGAGTCCGCCACCAGGATGCTGCTTTTGAGCCTGCGGCCCAGGATGTACTCATAGCTGGAGACGCCGACATTGATGATCAATGTCAATGCCATTACGGCAAAGGACAGCCCGGTGACATTCGGCGACCCTCCGCTTTGCAGGCGACCTATGGCCGATACGATCAACTGAAGGCAGCCGGCGAAGAGAAGTATGGCTATGCCCATGGCGGCAAAGCTCTCGTACTTGGCATGACCGTAAGGGTGATCCCTGTCCGGAGGACGGGCGGCCAGGCTTATCCCCACCAGGCCGATGATATTGGCGGTACTGTCGAAGAAGGAATGCAGGCCGTCTGCGCTCATAGATAGGGTGTCGGTGTGAAGGCCGTAGATCCCCTTGGCCAGAGCAGTAAATATGTTGAGGAGGAATATGATCATCAAGATGCGACGCACTGCATCATAGTAGGCCATGCCGTTTTATATGGGTGGGAAGCAATAAATAATTATGGAGCTTTCTTGGATCGGATATTATGATTTCCACTGCCATACTGGACTTTGCAACCAAAGAGGGCGAGGTCAAGGATATCAGCCACAATGTTCAGGAGGCCCTGCAGCAGACCTCTCTCCAATCGGGACTTGTCACCGTCTTCTCTCCCGGCTCTACGGGGAGCGTGACCACAATCGAATTCGAGCCGGGATTGGTGGAGGACATGGAGGGGGCCCTGCAGAGGCTGGCACCGGATGATATCGACTATGCCCACAACCTCCGCGGGCATGATGGCAACGGCCACTCTCACATCCGGGCCTCTCTGATCGGACCGAGCATAAGCATTCCCTTCTCCCAGGGAAAGCTTATGCTGGGTGTCTGGCAACAGATAGTCTTCCTGGAGCTGGATGCCAGGCCGAGGCAGAGAAGGCTGATTGTTCAGATCATGGGTGAATAGACCGGTTGCGGCATCAGACCACGGAAATGGTAGTAGGCAGGCCGAGGCTCTGGAGCTCTTCCTTGGAGAGAATTTTCCTGTTGCCTTCCCCGTCCACCAGGGTCAGCTTCTCCAGATGCCACTCGCCGCTTATATTTCCCGGCAGAAGAATCTGAGCCGAGTAAAAGCCATCCCGGGCCGTTCCTGAGGATCGGTTTAGGGATGAGAAGAGAGCGGTGATGCTCTCACCATCCGGCCCGGAGAGATCCGCCTCCGCCGCCCAGATGGCCTGATCGTCGATGAGATGAGCGGTGAGGTTGACCGGCTGGGGTGCGGCCAGAGATATCTGCGGGGGATCCAGGAAAAGCCCGGAGATGCCCGGAGCCTGGTCATCGGATAAGGGGCCCGCCTGGTCGGTCCGGGGCGGCGCCAGGGGATCAGAGGACTCCTGGGAGGAGAAGCATTGGCTGCTGCCTCCTATCTTGACCTCTTTGCTGATGGAGAAGACTCCCACCAGGTCCTCCACGCTCCTTCCGTAGGCTGAGGCGGGAGATGGCGCGGCCAGCAGAAGGCATATGGCCAGCATCACCATTCGGGAAATCAATTCTGAATTCACTTATGACAAAAGGATAAGCGCGAACAAATATCTTTCCCCATATCCTCGCCGCAATCAGCATAAAATTCCCTCTGGCCTAGAAAAGCCCACGGACCAAATTGCCGTCTTTTCGGAGATGACTCCAGGGAGAAAGTAGATATTCTAGTAGGAGATGGGAATGCGGTCATGAGCGAAGCTAGAGACAGGAAGATGAAGCGCAAACGCAAACTCGATGAACTGAAGGCCGAAAAAGTCCTGAGGGCATGCCGCAGCAGGAGGGCCATAGCCAACCAGCTCTGAATTCTGGCCCCATCTTCGGGCAGTCTCGCCTCGAGTCGATGAGATCTCGCCCATTCTCTTTTTTTGAGCAGCCACATTCACGTCATCTTCTTCTACCTGGAGAGCATCCCTCCTATCGAGGTCTTCAATTGTTCCCCATAGTCAGGCGCATGGAGATGGCAGGCGGGAAGATCATCCTCAATGAGATTGCCGCCCCCAATATCGCTCGCGTCGCCCAGCCGGGCCAGTTTGTGATCCTCATGGCCGGAGAGAAGGGCGAGCGCATTCCCATGACCATCTCGGACATAGATCCGGTCAAGGGGACCATAACCATCATCTATCATGTGGTGGGCCGCTCCACTGCCGCCTTCAAGAGGCTGCAGGTGGGAGAGGGCTTCAGCAGCCTGGCCGGTCCTTTGGGCCGGCCTACTGAGACGAAGGGGATCGGCCTAGCCGTGTGCGTTGGAGGAGGCACGGGTCTTGCGGTACTCTATCCCATAGCCAAGAAGCTTAAAAGCCAGGGCAGCAGGGTGATCAGCATCATTGGAGCACGGACGGCAGAGCTGGTCATATTAAGAGAAGAGATGGCAGCGGTCTCCGATGAGCTGCTGATCTGCACAGACGACGGATCTCTAGGAAAGAAGGCTTTGGTGACCGAGCCTCTCAAAGAGGTCCTGGACAAGGAGAGGCCCGATCTGGTGGTGGCCATAGGGCCAGTGATGATGATGAAGCTGGCGAGCGAGATCACCCGTCCTCAGAAGATCAAGACCGTCGTCAGCTTAAATCCCATTATGATTGACGGCACAGGCATGTGCGGAAGCTGCCGGGTGGAGGTGGGTGGAGAGACAAAGCTGGCCTGTGTGGACGGGCCGGAGTTCGACGGCCATCTGGTCAACTATGATCTCTTAATCCAGCGACTTCAATCCTTCCGGGAGGAGGAGCATGAGGCGATGATGCGGCATGAGAAGGAGGAGATGGCCCGCTGCTCCATGAAAAAGGAGATGGAGATGGAGCAGGGGTAAGGCCGGCTTCAGGCCTGGAGATAATCCGCTCTCTTCAAGAATTCGATCACATCCTTCTCAAGCGGCAGATCGGTGCTTGCTCCGGGAGTCATGATATTTAATGCTGCTACTGCTCCGGCAAACTTCACCGCATCCCGGGTGGAATAGCCTTTGAACCTGGCATGGACAAAACCCGCCGTGTAGCTGTCGCCTCCTCCGGTTGTGTCCACGACATCTACCTTGTAGGCCGGCAGGCTGAAGATTTCTTCTCCATCCGCAACCAGCGATCCCTTTACATCCAGGGTGACAATCACAGTCTCCGCTCCCAGCTTCTGCAGCTCTTTTATGGCTGAGTGCACATCTTCTTCCCCGGTTATCAGGCGCGCCTCCTTGCCGTTCATGATTATGGCATTGCTGTTTTTCATGGCATATTTCAGATCCTCAGGCCGGCGGGTGACCATGCTCATGCTGGGATTGGTCAATATGAATAGATCTCGGCTCCTCGCTTCCTGGACCGCTCTTCTCATGAGCTGGATGTTGCTCGGGCTGTTGAGGCTGGTCAGGATCAATGCATCGATCCTGTCGAAGACCTCGGAATTGAGGTCATCTTCTCCCAGCAGATCGTTTGCCCCCCGGCTGGTCAGGACCGTCTTCTCTCCATTGACCAGAAAGACCAGGGACATTCCCGTGGAGCCCTCCTTAAGTGTCACATATTTTATGTTCACTCCATGCACCCTCAGATTTCGTAGGGCCTCCTCGCCGTAATCGCCTCGGCCCACAGATCCAAGAATATATGTGTTTGTGCCCAAGGTGGCCAGGTTAGCTGCCAGGTTATGGGCCGAGCCGCCAATATCCTGCTTGAGATCCTTCAATGTGATCTTGGTATCAAAAGGAAAGCAGATATTGCCATCTATAATCCGGAACTCATCTGAGGAGGCAATCAGATCGATGATGATGCCGCCGACAACCAGCGCTCCCTTGAAATTGCTGTATCTTGCTGGGTACATAATTAGATGCAGGTTTACGGATAAATATAGCTTTCTTAGACTTGGGAAAACATATAGCAGCTCTATCTATGATTTTATTATAATCAAATTCCTCTAACTGTAGCGAGATTTTATCTATTGCCAAAGATCAGCAATCATTCCACAGGATGCCTGAAATCCAGGACTCCCGTCTCAAGCTATATCGACAGATATATATTCTTTCAAAAGATTTATTACTATTATGAGATTCATTCTTATCATTTTATCGTTAATTCTCGCATCGGCATTGCCGGTTCAATGTCAGGAAAAGGCACAAGATCTTCTCGACCAGGGAGAGGCTCTCAGGAAGCAGGAAGGATATGATCAGGCGCTGCTGGCTCTGGACGAGGCAACTGCAATGGATCCCGGCAATCCCGTCTCCTGGAACAGCAAATGCTCCGCCCTCGATATATTGGGCCGCTATGACCAAGCCATGCAGGCTTGTGATGAAGCGATAAGGCTTGATCCAGGGTATGATCAGGCTTGGTGCAGCAAAGGACTGGTTCTCATCAACCTGAGCCGCTATATAGATGCAGAAATGGCCTTCGATGAGGCCCTCCGGCTCAATCCAGAAAGCGGCCTGGCCTGGGCCGGAAAGAGCCTCTCTCTGGCCTATCAAGGAAAGGTCTTCGGATCCATAGAGGCGCTTTATGATGCCGCTATAAGCACGGATCAAGACAATGCCGGTGCATGGTTGGGCAAGGCGGATCTCCTCTTCGAGATCGGAAAGTATCACGAGAGCCTCGGGGCCTATGATGAGGCCATCCGGAAAAAGCCCGATTATGCCGAGGCCTGGAACGGCAAAGGAATGGCACTGGATATGATGGGAAGATTCGAAGAGGGCATAGCTGCCTATGATCGGGCCATCAGCATTAATTCCAGCTATGTCGAAGCCTGGACCAACAAAGGTGTAGCATTAGCGTATCTGGGCCGAATGGACGAAGCCATAGAGTGTTATGAAGAGGCTATCCGGCTGGACAATGATTATGCTCTGGCTTGGCACAACAAAGGCAATGCCCTCTATCAATTGGGCAGCTATGCTGAATCTGTGGCTGGCTATGATGAAGCTATCCGAAAAAAGCCCGATTACGCCGAGGCCTGGAGCGGCAAAGCCTCGGCTCTCCTGGCCTTGGGCAGATATGAGGAGGCCATAAACGTCTGCGATGAGGCCATCTTCTTCAATCCCAGCATAGCCCAGGCCTGGAACAACAAGGGCAGCGCCCTCGGCGAGCTGGGCCGGCTGGACCAGGCTCTTTCTTGCTTTGATCAGGCCATTCAACTGGACCGGGGATACGTCAAAGCCTGGATCAATAAAGGAATCCTACTGCAAGCCCAGGGAAAGATAGCCGAATCAGAATCTGCCTTTGCCAGGGCAGCCGAGCTGGCAGGCAGCCAAACGCAGTAGCTATGGACGGTCTTTCATCTTCAAGCTGCCGGTTGCTGCTGGCTGACGCAGTGCACTGCTCCCAGGCCCGCCACCATCTCCAGGCAGTTGATGCCCACTACAGCCCTCTCCGGGAAGGCCTCCTGGATTATCTGCAGCGCTCTGGCATCATTTTTGTCCCCAAAGACCGGAACTAGGACGGCATCGTTGCCGATATAGAAGTTGGCATAGCTAGCCGGCAGGCGGCGCACTCTTCTCAGGGCGCCGGGCATGGGCAGCTTGATCACATTGAGGGGGCGGCCGTCCTGGTCCGTCTCCTGGCAGAGAAGCTCATAGTTATGTTTTAGCGGCAGGTAATTCTCATCCTCTGGGTTGTCCTCATAGGCGCAGAGAACGGTTACAGGATCGACAAAGCGGGCTATATCGTCCACATGTCCATCCGTATCATCCCCGGCTATGCCCTCCTTGAGCCAGATGATCTTGCTGACACCCAGGTATTCACGGAGATAGCCCTCAATCTCCTCTCGTCGCAAATACGGATTCCTATTTTCATGGAGCAGACACTGCTCTGTGGTCAGAAGGGTTCCGCAGCCGTTGACATCGATGGAGCCGCCCTCCAGGACTATGCCTGGCCTGAAAAGCCTGATATTCAGGTCCTGGTTGATCAGATCAGGTATGGCCACATCTGCCATCAGCTCAGGATACTTCTCTCCCCAAGCATTGAAGATCCAGGCCACTGCTGCCATCCGGCCCTTTTTGGATCGGCGATCCCGGTCGACCACAAATATAGGACCATAATCCCTGAACCAGACATCGGCATAGCTGATGATATGAAAATGAATCCTTCCCAGGTCGACCAACTCCCTCTTGAGCCGGTCTGCCACCTGGCTCTGCATCATCTCATCCCTTACCAGGAGATTGACGGTCTCGCTTTCATGGATGGCCTTGATCATTGCGGCATAGGCATCTTCCACCGCCTCTATCTCCGGGAAGCTGTCCATATCGTAAGGCCAGGCCAGCCAGATGGCCTCATGCCTCTCCCACTCCGCAGGCATATGATAGCCTAAGGAGCAGGGGGTCTCCTCTGATCCCTCTGCCCCTCCCGCCGGCTCTCTCACCCTTACCATCTCGATGAGGGGCCAGTAGAGGTCGGAGCGGCGGCAGCGGAAGAAGCCCCAGCTCTCCCGAACCGCCCGGTTTTTGCTTAGGTCCAGCGGCACCACCAGCACCTCTTCCTCGCTGGAGCTGGCGCGAGCGAGAATTTTGCCGAAGCAGTCGCAGACAAAGGAGCTGCCCCAGAAGATCAGCTCCTCCTCCCGACCCACCCGGTTCACTGCTGCCACATAGACGCTATTGGCTATGGCATGGCCTCTTTGCACCGTCTCCCAGGCGTCATGCCAGTCGCCCTCCTCCGGCTCTTCCTGGCCTCTGATCCAGCCTATGGCCGTGGGATAGAATATGATCTCTGCGCCGGCCAGAGCCGCCAGGCGCGCCGCCTCCGGAAACCACTGGTCAAAGCAGATAAGCCCGGCGATTTTGCCATAGCGGGTTTCGTAAATCCGGATCTCCTCTCCGGGAGAAAAGTAGCTCTTCTCATAAAACAGCGGATCGTGGGGAATGTGCACCTTGCGATAGACTGGAAGAAGGCTGCCGTCGGCGTCGATCACCTCCAGGGAGTTGTAGTAGCCAGCCTCGTCCTTCTCGAATATGGGAACTATGATGACCAGGGAAAGCTCACGGGCCAGACTGGAAAAGGCTTCAGTGGAAGGGCCAGGGATGCTCTCGGCCAGGTCCTGGACATTTACATGATCCCATTGGGGAAAGTAGTGGGTCCGGTACAGTTCGGGCAGACATACTATCTGTGCTCCTTTCCTTGCGGCTGCCCTTACCTTCTCCATGGCCAGCTTCATATTCAGATCCGGATCCCGGGAGGGTGAGGTCTGAACCAATCCCACTGTCACTATTCTCTCCGCCATGCAATTCCCTGCGAAGACTGCATCCATTTGGTTGATAAATTTTCTCTAAAACCGCTTTAGCTCAGGGAAGATTATCACTCATATCAATTGCTACAGACGGCGAAGCCTTTATGGGTTCCTGGCTCTATCTTTAGCCAAATTGATATTGATATCAGATCAAAAAGCCCTTTTATGCATTGATATAAGCCTATTCGCCGAATATGCAATGCTGACCGGCTGATTGATGCCTTGTGCGCGACCTGTCCTTCCCAGGAAAAGCGATCAGCAGTGGATCAAATACCACATATAGCTGTCATCTGATGGTGCGGCAGAAAAATGACCGACACCAGATCTCAGAAGCCGTGATCGGGAATATTTCATACTCGATTTAATAACATCTTACTTTTTTATTTTGGAGTTGATAGATAAGGAGAAGTTTTATGCAGCTGAAATAGCTATATTGCTACAATAATTGATCTATTTCTTAGAGAAATCTGCTATTTAGTTCTGAAATTGTCCCCAGAAAAGAATATATAGCTAAACTGGCAAAGAAAACTTGCTAAGGAGGTGAAAGCCTATGTGTTGCCATACTGGAGATAAGCATATCCATCCTCATGATCACAACGGGAAAGTGCACGAGCACGAGCATGTCCACGATGCAGAGCATCACAGCCACCCTCATAAATGCTGCCACGGACACTAAGACATTAGGACATCCGCCTTTGTAAAAAGATTTTTGATCTTTTTTCACCTAATTCCATCAACTCCGCCGAGATGAGTTCTCTCCTGGGGCAGTTGCGACCATTTTTTGGAGTCATAATCTGCTCCTATGGTGCCTATCGGATCACCAAAGGCAGGCCGTCTCCCTTTGACTTTCTGGGAAAGCATATCGTAGAGCAGAAGGGTCATGGGGATAAGACCGAATCCCTACCCTCAAGCATCTCTCTCTTTTTGTAGTCATCTCTTATGGCCCTGGCCATCTCCTCGTCCGCCTCCACGATCAGGGCTCCCAGGTAGTCGCAGCTTTTGCAGCGGTAGAGCTTGCCGGTATAGCCGCCTGTTTCCAGGTAGAGATCGGAGCTGCCGCAGACGGGGCAGATCTCCCGGATCTTATCGGGATTCATGATGTCGCATTGATACCTTAAAGAAGTTGAATCCTTTGCTTTGTTTTGACTCAGACAAATATTTTTATGGATCGCCAGAATCATTGTCTCTCAGGAGAATAAACTGCGAAGGATAAATTTTCGGCCTAATGGAGGAAGAGATATGACCCGAATAAGCTCAAGGGGGACATGCAGCTATTGTGGAGGAGGCTATTCTAAATCAACCGTTTTAAGGCATTTGCAGTCCTGTCCGGCCAGAAAGAAGGAGAACGAGGTGCCTTCGAAGAAAGGCTCAAGCAAAGGGGAGGCTAAAACCATCTTTCATCTGCAGGTAGAGGGGCTCTACCGGCCCATGTACTGGCTGCATATCGAGATTCCCGCCAAAGCCAAATTAGAGGATCTGGACAGCTTTCTGAGAGGTGTTTGGCTGGAGTGCTGCGGCCACCTGAGCAGCTTTGAGATTGCAGGAGAGTCTTTCCTCTCAGAAAAATTCGAGCCGGGCGATCGAAGCATGAAGTTTTCCCTGGAAAAAGTGATGGCTCCGGGGATGAAGTTCGAGCATATCTATGACTTTGGAACCTCAACTGAGTTGCTCATAAAGGTGATATCTGCCAGAGAAGGGCAGGCACAGGGCAAGGGTGCAGTCATCATGGCCAGAAACGATCCGCCTGATATCAGATGCAATATCTGCGGCAAGCCGGCCACATGGATTTGCTGCCAGTGCAGCGACGAGGCCTCAGGATATGTCTGTGATGATTGTGCTAAAAAGCATGAGTGCGGTGAAGATATGCTTCTGCCCCTGGTCAACTCTCCTCGAACTGGAATGTGCGGCTATACCGGTGAATGCTATGATTAGAAGAGCCCCATCAACTCCTCGGCTATGATCCTGTATCCGGCCTCATTGGGATGATCCAGGCCGGGGATGATCAGGCTGGAGAGGGCAGTTCCCTGCTCTGCCCGCCGCATCCAGGCTCCATGAACATCCACGAATCCCGCCTCCATCTCCTCTGCCACCCTCTCTATGGCATGATAGTAATCCAGAACCAGCCGGTCGTAGGGCGGCGTCTCCAGGGGCTGGGAGGAGAGGAGCAGCGCCTCCGATCCGGGCCCGGCTTGGATGCGTCGCAACATCTCCACCAGGTTCATCTCGAACTCCTCCAGATCCAGGCCCAGAACGCAGTCGTTGATGCCGAAGTTGATCGTCACCAGATCTGGCTCGTAGGAGAGGACCGCCCAGTCCAGGCGGGAGAGGCCATCCAATGTGGTGTCCCCGGAGATGCCGGAGTTGATCATCTCCAATCCTGCCTCGGGATATTTTTCCTCGAGCATTTGCTTCCAGAAGGAGGGAAAGCCCCGGCGCACGGAAAACCCGGCGGTGATGGAGTCGCCATAGGTGACGATTGTCACATCCGCCCCCGCCGCCAGATCGCCCCTGGTCCGGGAGACGAACCTTCTCTGATCCTCGGTCATGATCGACATCATTCTTGTGCAGACTATTGGAGCCTTGCCCTTGCCGCTGCCTTTACCGCCTTTTTCATCTCCCTGACCAGGGTCATCAGCTTCTCCTCCTCTCCCTGGGCAATGAGGTCCACGCAGACCGATCCCACAATTGCCGCATCCGCTCCCGCGGCTATCACCTCTGCCGCCTGGGCAGCGGTGGAGATGCCAAAGCCCACTGCTCTGGGCTTGCTGCCTGCAGCCCTAGCGACGAGATCCCTGGTGCTCTGCAATACATCGCTCTTGGCTCCCGTGACTCCTGTCCTGGCCACGAGGTAGAGAAAGCCGGATGTCTCCTGCTCAATCATCTCCAGCCGCTCTGGCGGGGTGTTGGGCGCAGCCAGGAAGATCAGGTCCACGCCATGAGCGGCGCAGGCTGCCTTCAGCGGCCCCGCCTCCTCCGGGGGCAGATCGGGCACAATCAGGCCGCTTATGCCGGAGCGGGCGCAGTCCACGGCAAAGCGCTCCAGGCCCCGGGCATAGATCATATTGTAGTAGCCCATGAACACCTTGGGCACAGGAACATCTGCCGCGGTTGCTACGTCGAAGTAGACATCGGTGTTCATCCCTGCCGCTATGGCCCTCTGGGCGGCGGCTTGAATAGTGGGGCCGTCGGCTATGGGATCGGAGTGGGGCAGGCCCAGCTCAATTATATCCGCTCCGGCAGCAACAAGGCGGCGCACCAGCTCCGGCGTGGCTTCGGGGCTGGGGTCGCCGGCACAGATATAGACTATCAGCAGGGGCGCCTTTTGGAATGCTTCATAGATTCTCATATTCCATCACCGTTGATAGATCCTTGTCTCCCCGACCGGATACATTGATCACCGCCAGCTCCCCCAGCTCCGCCTCATGCTCTAGGCAGTAGCCCAGGGCATGAGCCGACTCCAGAGCGGGTATGATCCCCTCCAATTTAGATAGGGCATGAAAGCCCCGCATGGCCGTCCGGTCATCGGCGATTCTTGTGGTCACCCGGCCTCTCTCCGCCAGATAGGCCAGCTCCGGCCCCACTCCGGGGTAGTCCAGGCCGGCAGCCACTGAGTACGACTCCAGGATCTGGCCGTAGGGATCCTGGAGGATTTTTGTCAGTGCACCGTGCAGCACGCCGTCGCTCCCCAGCCCAAGGCTGGCTCCGTGATCTGCGGTCTTGTTCGTGCATCCTGGCCCCCGGCCTCCGGCCTCCACGGCTATCAGCCGGACCGCCTCATCGGCCAGAAAGGGAGCGAAGATGCCCATGGCATTGCTCCCTCCGCCCACGCAGGCCACTATGCTGTCCGGCAGGCGGCCCTCTGCCTCTAGGATCTGATCCCGAGTCTCTCGCCCGATAACGCTCTGGAAGTCCCGCACCATGCTAGGGAAGGGATGGGCTCCCGCTGCCGTTCCCAGCAGATAGTGGGTGTGGTCAAATGATGCCGCCCAGTCCCTCATAGCTTCATTGATGGCGTCTTTAAGTGTCCGGGAGCCGGACCGGACCGGTATTACCTCTGCTCCCATAAGGCGCATGCGGTAGACGTTCATCTTCTGCCGCTCTATGTCCACCTCGCCCATGTAGATCTGGGTCTCGAAGCCCAGATTGGCTCCCACGATGGCCGTGGCCACGCCGTGCTGGCCGGCTCCCGTCTCGGCGATGAGACGGGTCTTTCCCATTCTCTTGGCCACCAGAGCCTGGCCCAGGGTGTTGTTGAGCTTGTGCGCCCCGCCGTGCACCAGGTCCTCCCTCTTGAGGTAGACCTTGCGGCCAAGCTTGTGGCTGAGGTTCTTGGCATGGTAGAGAGCTGTCGGCCTTCCGGCAAAATTCCGGAGCAAGAGGCCCAGTTCGTCCCGAAAGCCGTCATCCTTCATCAAGCGCAAATAGGAGTCTGACAGCTCTTTTAGGGGCTCTACCAGGGTTTCGGGCACAAATAGGCCGCCATAGCGGCCGAACTTGACCGCAGCATTGGAGGATATCACAGAATCCAAAGAATCACCGGCCGATATATTTAATGTACTAATCATTACTATGATGTATGAAAAAGTACATTGGATATATTTAACCTTATTGCCAGGTCGGCTGCTTCAGGGGGACAACGATTTCGAGGCGCCGCCGGTTCAGGACAAATCTGAGGGCAGCTCTCCGGTAAGGCACTCGATCCGCTTCTCTGCATTCTGCAGGCGGCTCTGGCAGAGGGCGACGAGCTTCATTCCCCTCTCGTAAAGCTCCAGGCTCTCCTCCAGGCTCATCTTGCCCTCCTCCAGCACCTCCACTATCTGCTCCAGGTCGTCCAATGCCCCTTCCAGGCTAGTCTCTTCTTGCTTCAAAGCATTGCCTCCTCATCGTTCCTGCATTCCAGAATCCGGCAGAGTAGCCGCCCCTGGGAGAGGATCAGTTCTATCTCCTCACCTGGACGGACATCGGCAGCCTTGACAATCAAGCTCTTTCCGGATCGGGCGATGGCATAGCCGCGCTGAAGCGTCTCCTGAGGCCCCACCGCCCCCAGCCGCCCTGCCAGCAGCTCCAGCCGACCTCTCCGGCTCCGCAGCATGCCGGCTTCTGCTCCCTCCAGCATCTGGCTGAGATAGTCCAGCCGCTGGCGGCAGTCCCTGGTCAGGGAGTACATCCGCCGGGCGGATAGGGCATGATGCAGATGACCGAGCCGATCCCTCTCCCACTCCAGAGCGGTCCAGAGGGCTCGCATCATCCGCACCTTCGTATATTTCAGGGCCTCTTGTACCTCCTCCAGGTCAGGAATAGCCATCTTTGCCGCTGCTGTGGGGGTCGCCGCCCTGGCATCGGCAACATGATCAGCCACGGTCACGTCCGTCTCATGGCCCACGGCGGAGATCACCGGTGCATCGCAGGCGAATATGGCCCGGGCCACCATCTCCGAGTTGAAGCACCAGAGATCCTCCGTCGAGCCCCCACCCCGGCAGACTATGATCAGATCAGAGCGGCCCCGCAAGGCCAGAAGGGCGGAGGCAATGCTCTTCTCTGCCTCCTCCCCCTGCACCTGAGCGGGAGAGAGTATGATCCTGGCGGGATAATTTCCCAGCGTGCGCAGCACATCCCGGAGAGCCGCCCCCTGGGGAGAGGTGACGATTCCTATCCTCTGTGGATAGCGAGGGAGGGGCCGCTTTCTCTCCGGGGCGAATAAGCCCTCTCTAGCCAGCTTCTCTTTGAGGGCTTCAAGCTGCAGGTGCCGAAATCCCAGGCCTTCATCCTGCTTGATGCCGCGGGCCACGAGCTGCACCCTGCCCTGGGGGCGGTAGACGGTCACATCACCGTAGACCAGAACGTTCTTGCCGTCATTCATCTCGAAGTCCAGAGAGCCGCCGTTACTTCGGAAGAGGACGCAGGAGATCTGGGATTCCCTGTCCTTGAGAGTGAAGTATCTGTGCCCGGAGCGGTGGTGGACGTAATTGGAGACCTCGCCCCTGGCCCAGAGGTCGTGCAGGCGCAGGTCGCCCTCCAGGCGGTCGGAGATCCTTGAATTTAGCTCAGTGACGGTGAATATCTGGGTCAAGGCAGAGTAAATGGGCTGGGAGGCTATTTAAGGGCTGTTCATGGGCAGGGTGAAACTGAAGATGCAAGGGAAAAATAGGTGGGGGGTGTTCCAGGCCACGCTCATTCATCCAATCCCACTGCTGCAGCCTCCATTTAAGCCAAATTGAAGCATGCGCAAAAATTAACCGGTCTCCCCATAAAGGGGAGAACGGGACAGACTTCAGGTCATCTGCGGATTTAGGATTTCTCTCGAGGCCGGTTCGATGCCCATATCCCCTGCCTCATCTCCGATCTGTCCTGGCTCAACCGATATAGCCCCAGGCACAACAGCTCCCCTGGAGCCATCAAGGGTTATGGCCGGTTGAGTAATTCCCGGAACCAGGGTGTTTCTGCCCTTGTAGACATCGAAGTTCTGATCCATGTCCTCGCAGTCCAGATAGACTATGGCGCAGGGCTCGTCCGCAGTCCAGCCAATCTTGGCCACGCAGACCGTGTATGTGCCAGCCTTCAGGCCGCAGAGCGAATACTCACCAAAGTCGTCGGTGAATACGGTCTCTCTCAGGCTTCCGTCAGAGTTCTCGATCTTGACCGGGAATTGTTCCATGAATTCGGTGGTGGTGTTGTTGGTAGTAACAATACCCTTGATGCAGAACTCAGGTATGTTCTCGAAGTCGTTGTCAGTCGAGTCTAGGCAGTAGTCCAGATTTACCACGATGCATTTGGGCCTCTCGCAGTCCTCTGGGTCAGCGGATGCTCCTGGCAGAGCCATGGCCGGCGAGTTGGGATCATCTCGGAAGGGAGTCCAGCCCTCAGGTATTTCGTCCTCGCAGACCGTGTGCCAGCCAGGTTCTAGACTGCAGAACTCGTAGTAGCCGGTATCGTCTGTAGTGGTAGTGGAGAGTACATTTCCTGCATTGTCCTTGAGGTGAATGACCCAGTTGTCCAGGCCCTCGCCGGTACAGTGGTTGAATTCATGACCGCTGATACACAAGGAGGGTATATTCTCGAAGTCTTCGACCTCGGTCTCTCCGCAGTCCAGGAACACCGGGATGCAGTACTCATTGCTCGCGGGGTGAGAGGTGTTGGCATGGTAGGTGACTGGAGTATAGCCATCTTTCACGACCTCGCAGACCGTGTATAAGCTGCCAGCGGTCAGGATGAGAGTGCCGGCGGACTTGAACTGGTAGTAACCCGTGGCATTGGTCGTCTTTGTGGATTTCACAATTCCCTGGGCGTCATAGAGCTTAACGGTCCAGCCGCTCATACCCAAACCGGTACAGTCGTCTATCACTCTACCGAGGATAGACAGCGGCGGTATGTTCTCGAAGTCGTTCTCCTCGGAGTTGTCGCAGTCCAGGATCACAGGTATGCAGTTATTGCATACATCGCAGGTGCAATCCTCTGGCAAGCAGCTGGCACCGCTATGGTTGATGTAGGTTACGGGTACCCAGCCCTCTTTGATCTCCTCGCAGACCCTGTACACACCTGGAGGCAGGCCGCAGAATGAGTAGTGGCCATTGCGGTCGGTTTGAGTAGTCTTGATTTTAATTCCACTGGCGTTATAGAGATATATGGTCCATTTTTCTAAGCCTTCCCCGGTGCAGTTGTTGATCTTGGTGCCGTTGATGCACAGTGATCTTTGGACGTTCCTGAAGTCGATCTCTGCTCCTTCGCAGGTCAGATCCACACACTTGCAATAGATATTGCAGCCAGTGCAAATATACGGTGGAACAGATTCCTTCTCATCTTTGACGGGCTCCCAGCCGTCTTTGATCTCCTCGCAGACCCAGTATCTTCTGCCTGGCGTGAGGCCGCAGAAGGAATACTTGCCATTGGCATCGGTATAGTCCTCACCAATCTTATTTCCAGCAATGTCGTAGAGGGTGATCTTCCAACCGGCTATGGGTTCGCCGGTACAGTCGTTGATCTTGGTGCCGTTGATGCATACAGGCGGATCGTTGGAAAAGTCGATGTCCTCAACATTCAGCGAGTCTTCCAATTTGACCGCTACGCACAGTGGCTTGACATTCTTCCAGCCCTCTTGCAGCAGCTCGCAGACGGTGTAGTTGCCTGCCTCAAGGTTGCAGAAGGAGTAATCGCCGCTAGCATCGGTCTTCTTGCTGTCTATCAAATCGCCGGCTTCGTCCCTGAGCTCAATGGTCCAGTTCGCCAGGCCTTGACCGGTGCAATTGTTGGTCTTGCTGCCGTTGATGCAGAAGAGCGGTGTGTTGTAGAAGTTCTGGTCAGTCTCATCTACTAATCCCAGATCGACATCGATGCATCTTGGAGTGACATTGGTCCAGCCCTGTTGCATCTTCTCGCAGACTCTGTACCGCCCCGGCTTGAGGAGGCTGAATTGATACCAGCCATACATGTCGGTCGTTGTGTTTTGGATTGCATGGCTATCGTTGTAAAGGGTGATTGCCCAGCCGGGAAGGCCTTTGCCGGTCTGATGGTCGATCTTGTAGCCCTCGATGCAGAGGAAACGGGTGTTGGTGAAGTTCTGGTTGATCTCGTCATCTGGTCCAAGATCGACATCTATACAGCTGGGTGTGACATTGGTCCAGCCCTGCTGCATCTTCTCGCAGACTCTGTACCGCCCCGGCTTGAGGAGGCTGAACTGGTACCAGCCATACATGTCGGTCGTGGTGTTTTGGATTGCGTGGCTATCGTTGTAAAGGGTGATTGCCCAGCCGGGAAGGCCTTTGCCGGTCTGATGGTCGATCTTGTAGCCCTCGATGACCAGATTGATGCCCGGAACCTGGCCGAAGTAGTGGCTGGGATCATTGTCTGTAAGAGTCCGCCAGCCGGGGGTCATGCCGACGACATAGCCGATGTTGGTATACTGGCCGGGTATGGCTGTACCATTGGCCTTGTAGATCCAGGTCTCATTGGAGGTCAGCAGACCATCGCCATTGTCACCGCCGATATAATTTACTGTGACTCCAACGGAATCTGTGACAGTAACATTGGAGACGGGAACATTCGATGGCGTGGTGACATTGTACTGCCAGGTTACATGACCACCTACTGGTATATAGGGACCGGGTGGAAGGTCGGCGTCCTCGCCATTGGTGGACTTCTCTATATTGATCGAACCCGACTCGCCATAATAGTAGCTGGGATCGTCATCTGTCACGGTTTGATTTCCCGGCGTCCGGCCTATGACATAGCCTATATTGGAGTATTGGCCGGGTATGGCTGTGCCATTGGCCTTGTAGATCCAGGTCTCATTGGAGGTCAGCAGACCATCTCCATTGTCACCGCCGATATAATTTACTGTGACTCCAGCGGAATCTCTGACAGTAACATTGGAGACGGGAACATTCGATGGCGTGGTGACATTGTACTGCCAGGTTACATGAACACCTACTGGTATATAGGGACCGGGTGGAAGGTCGGCGTCCTCGCCATTGGTGGACTTTTCGATGTTGATTGAACTTGATTCGCCGAGGGTGTTGGTGAAGTTCTTGTTGATCTCGTCATCTGGCCCGAGATCGACATCTATGCAGCTCGGTGTGACATTGGTCCATCCCGGTCTTTCCTCCTCACAGACCCTGTACCGACCCGGTTCGAGGTAACAGAACTGGTACCAGCCGGTGGAGTTGGTCGAGGTGTTCTGGAGCATGCCGCTATCATTGTAAAGGGCGATTGCCCAGCTGGCAAGGCCTTTGCCGGTCTGATGGTCGATCTTGTAGCCCTCGATGCAAAGTTTCGGTATGTTCGTGATGTTCACGTTGACCGCGTCGCTGTCGGTCACGTTGTCGCCGCGGGCCGGTCTGCCCTCGACCTCGACCCGGTTGGTCAGGGGTCCGGAAGCCGAGTTGTTGATGTGGGCTTCGAGCCAGATCGTCTGGGACGAGTCGCTAGGCATCGACCCCAGGTTCCAGGTGATGACGTTTCCTTCCACCGAGCCACCGGAGCTCGGGATCGGTTGGTCGAGGCCGAAAGGCAGGGTGTCGGTGACGATCACAGGGCTGAGGGTGGCGTTGCCGGTGTTGCTGACGACCATGGTGAAGTTGATCCAGGTGCTCGGCGAGCCTGCGGTCACGTTGACGCCCTTCGAGATGTCGATGCTGGCGTCGATCGCTGCCACGTTCACCGAGTCGCTGTCGGTCACGTTGTCACCGCGGAATGGCTTGCCCTCGACCTCTACCTGGTTTGTAAGGAGCCCGTAGGCTGAGCCGTTGATGTGAGCTTCGAGCCAGATCGTCTGGGACGAGTCGCTAGGCATCGACCCCAGATCCCAGGTCACAACGTTCCCTTCCACCGATCCACCGGGACTCGGGATCGGCTGGTCGAGGCCGAAGGGCAGGGTGTCGGTCACGATCACGGGGCCGAGGGTGGCGTTGCCGGTGTTTGTAGCCACCATGGTGAAGTTGATCCAGGTGCTGGGCGAGCCTGCGGTGAGGTTGGTGAGCTTTGAGATCTCAATCGATGCGTTATGCTCTGTCGTCACATTGAACCAGGCTGGACCTGCACTAACTGTATTGCCGCAGGTGTCGTTGGCAGTGACGGTGGCGCTGTTGACCACTGATCCGTTGGAGATGTCCTGCGATGTGACGGTGTATGTCCGATTAAACGAACCGCACTGGGAGGCGTTCAGGGGGCCCAAAACCGAGCTGACATCAATCATTCCGGTTCGGTTGTCCTCGATAGTTACATTGTAGAGGGTGAGGTTGCCGGTGTTGCAGATCCAAATCATGTATTCGATCACTTCGCCCGGTGCCACGGGACCGGTGGTGTTGGCTATCTTGTGGATGCTTATCGATGCGTTGTGCTCTGTCGTCACATTGAACCAGGCCGGACCAGTACTAACCGTATTGCCGCAGCTGTCCTTGGCGGTTACTGTAACGCTGTTGTTAAGCGATCCGTTGCAGCAGTCCTGCTCGCTGACAGTGTATGGCAGGGTGTAATGAATGCCGGTGCTGACGTTCATGGTGTCGCCAATAAGGGCCGTCACGTTATAGTCGCCGGCCAGGCTGTCATGGACCACAACATCTTTGAGCGTCATGTTGCCATTGTTCATGACCCAATTAGTGAAGTATATGACATCCCCCGGTGCGGCGGGCTCATGGATATCACCTGGATAGTACGAGTTTTCCGAGTTCGCTACCTTACGGATCCACATCGATGCATTGTACTCCGTGGGAATGGTTATGTTGACCGGACCAGCTTCCACAGGATTGCCATAGTAGTCGGTGCCGTTAACGGTGGCGCTGTTGTTCACCGACCCGTTGCAGATGTCCTGCTCGGTGACGTTGTATCTTAAACCGTACCGATATCCGCATCCACCGGCGTCCAAACTGCCCCAATATAAGTCGCCGAAAAGGCTGTCATGGATTACAAGGTCTTTGAGCGACAGGTTGCCGGTGTTGCAGATCAAGATAGTGTAATAGATGGCCTCGCCCGGTACCGCAGGCACGTTGAGGTCGCGCGGTATGAATCCCGAGAGATCCCCGGGATAGGAGCTTGCAAGCTTGCGGATGCTGATCGACGAGTTGTACTCCGTCGGAATGGTTATGTTGACCGGGCCCGCTGCCACGGGATTGCCGCAGGAATCTTTGGCGGTTACGGTGGCGCTGTTGACCACCGATCCATTGGAGATGTCCTGCGATGTGACTGTGTATGTCCTGTTAAACGAACCGCATTGGGAGGCGTTCAGGGGGCCCAACAAGGAGCTAACATCAATTATTCCGGTTCGGTTGTCCTCGATAGTCACATTGTAGAGGGTAAGTTTGCCGGTGTTGCAGACCCAGATCATGTATTCAATCACATCGCCCGTCGCCACGGGACCGGTGGTGTTGGCGGTCTTCGTGATGTTCAGGGAGGCATTGTTTGGGGGGTAGATGGTTAGCACCGTATCGGCAAAGACAGTATCCCCGCAGATGTCGCGGCCATGGACCTGGGCATGGTTCATGATCATGCCATTGCATACATGATTATCCCTAACAGTAAGGTTGCGGCTTACGTTCTTGCATTCACCTGGAACTAGGGTCCCTATGCCAATAGGGTATAGTATGCCGCCATAATCATCTAACAGCTGAATGTCGGTAATATTAACATCACCGTTGTTGCAGATCATGATCTCATAGCGGATGGTATCGCCTACGGTCACGTTCTCGGTCTTATTCGCCGTCTTCGTGATGTTCAGGGACGCATTGTTTGGGGGGTAGATGGTTAGCACCGTATCGGCAAAGACAGTATCCCCGCAGATGTCGCGGCCATGGACCTGGGCATGGTTCATGATTATGCCATTGCATACATGATTATCCCTAACAGTAAGGTTGCGGCTTACGTTCTTGCATTCACCTGGAACCAGGGTCCCTATGCCAATTGGGTATAGTATGCCGCCATAATCATCTAACAGCTGAATGTCGGTAATATTAACATCGCCGCTGTTGCAGATCATGATCTCATAACGGATGGTATCGCCTACAGCCACGTTCTCGGTCTTATTCGCCGTCTTCGTGATATTGATCGAGGCATTGCAGAATATCTCCATCGTCTCAATCGCCGAATCGTTCACCTCGGAGCCACAGGGATCGGTGCCGTTGGCCCAAAGCTGGTTGACCAGCGGTCCGGGCAGGTCGGTTTCTTTAACCAGGTATCTGGTGGTGTTGGTGTAGTTTTGGCCCGGACCGAGAGTCCCCACCACCCAGGCCGTCGCTGTCAAATTATCCCAGGCCCGGACGCCGGTGAGGCTGAAATTGCCGGTGTTGTTCACCCGGATGGTATAGTTGATCCAGTCACCGATTCCGACCTCAGACCTATCGGCGGTCTTCTCCACCTCCAGCATTGCTCCAGCCTCAGATCCGCCGAGGGGATGATAGTCCTTTTCAGAGCCGCCTGAGATATCGTAGGGTGTCTCACCCACGCCATCGCTGTCGCAGTCCACTCCGTCGTAGTCGGACCAGATGTTGCCCAGCAGGCCGGTGAGGTTCTGCCCGCCTTGCTCATAGCTCTGGGACGAGGTGGCGTTCCAGTGGTTGGCAGCGTTAGACCAGCCGTTGTTGGTGTTATCGAAGGTGTTGAGGAAGATGGTGTTGCTGCTGGAGGAATCTAGGTAGATGCCATATAGGATGTTGCCGCTAGCAGAGTTGCTTGAAATGGTGTTGCCGTTGGAGTACTTGAGCTGGATGCCATACTTGGCATTAAAGTTGGCAATATTGCCCGAGAGGGTACTGCTGCTGGAGGATTCGAGGCGAATGCCGTGTTCTTTGTTGCTGCCGACGGTGTTGCCAGAGACAGTGCAGCCGCTTAAGGAAAGAAGATAGATGCCGTGGCGGGAGTTGCCTGTGGCGTTATTATCCGAGACGGTGTTGCTGTTGGCGCCTATAAGATAGATGCCATCGTAGCTGCTATCAGTGATGGTGTTGCCGGAGATGGTGTTGCTGGGGGAGGAGCTGGTTCTAATGCCGTAACCATTGGCGGTGATCGTGTTGCCCGAGATGGTGTTGCTGGTGGAGGAGGAGAGATCGATGCCGATGCCGTTGCTTGTGGCGATGTTGTTAGAAATGGAATTGCTATTGCTGGTGGTAATAATGTAAATGCCGCGGCTGTTCCCGTTGATGGTGTTGCCCGTGATGGTGTTGCCGCTGGAGGAAGTGAGCGCGATGCCATAGTGGATGTTGTTGGTGGCTGTGTTGCCGGAGATGGTGTTGCCGCTAGAGGAGGGGAGTTCAATGCCGATGCCGTTACTGTTAGCGGTATTGTTAGAGATGGTATTGCCGCTGGAGTCAGAGATGGAGATACCGGTGTCGCTACCGTTTGCGATGTTGCCCGTAATGGTGTTGCCGGTGGAGGAAGTGAGGTAGATGCCGTAGTTAGTGTTGCCAGTTGCGGTATTGCCAGATACGGTGTTGCCATTGCTGGAAGAAGAGAGTACTATGCCGTAGCCGCTGCCGGTTGCAGTGTTGCCCAAGACTGTGTTGTAACTCGATGCTACTATTATCCCGGATTGGCCGGATGACATGGCCACAAAATCCTGCAGTGTGCAGTTGTTGGCGCTGAGGATGATGGTATACTATGATGCATTTCCGTCCACCACCGGAAGGCCGGCCCCGCTATCCACGCCCCGCAGGGTGAGCTGCTTGTTTGCCACCACATGTTCATAATAGGTCCCGCTCTGCACCAGGATGGTGTCGCCCGCTGTGGAAGCATTGATGGCGTCCTGGATGCTGGTATAGTCCCCAACTCCCGATGTGGGATCGACAGTCCAGGTTGCAGCTCCGGCGCAGTTCGTAAGCAAAATAAAAATGGATACGCCTATTAGAAAGGTCATCGATATATTGTTATGATAGTTCATAATCTCCCTCCAACCACTGGTCAAATGGGATTCTATCGGAATAATTGAGGGATGCAAAGAATATAACACTATCGATAGTTAATGATTCCGGCTCTCCTCTTCTGTTAAACATGGAATCATTTGCCAAGTCGCATTCTAGCATCCAGCCGCAAAAACTATCCTGGAGAGAGCACTACTCTGGAGCTATGCCCCCCTACAGTGGCCATTTCAGTCCAGCTTTTTGTCTAATTAAACAAATTTGGTTCTAACACAAGAAAACTTTATAAGGGATCATATCCCAGCCATCATCCATGCATATTATGGAGGGATTTCTCCCCCATCCCTGGTGGGAGATCTGGTTTGCTCTATCGCTGCCCGTGCTGGCCTACGGTGTTTTTAAGATGAACCGGATGATCAAGGAGAGCCGCGAGACCCTGCCCCTGCTGGCTGTGGCCGGAGCCTTCGTCTTCGTCCTCTCCTCCCTGAAACTTCCCTCCGTCACCGGCAGCTGCTCCCATCCCACCGGCACGGGCATGGGAGCCATCATCTTCGGGCCGGCGATCACCTCCATCTTGGCGTTGATCGTTCTGGTCTACCAGGCCGTCTTCCTGGCCCACGGCGGTCTGACCACCCTGGGGGCCAATGTCTTTTCCATGGGCATAGCCGGGCCGGCTGTGGGCTACCTGGTCTACAGGGCGGCCTTGCGGGCTGGCCTGCACCTCTACCTCTCCGTCTTCCTGGCGGCGACGCTGGCCGACTGGGCCACCTATCTGGTGACAGCGGCCCAGCTGGCCCTGGCCTTTCCCGCCGCCTCCGGCGGAGTCTACGCCTCATTCGAGGCCTTTGCCGCCGTATTTGCCATCACCCAGGTGCCCCTGGCCGCAGTGGAGGGGGCGGTGACGGCATTGATGTTCAAGTACATAGTACAGCTCCGGAGCGACGTTCTGGTGAGGATGAATGTGGTCTCGGAAAAAGCAGTGGCCCGGCTCCGGGAGGTCGCAGCATGAAAATCGGATCAGGAATGAGCCTGGAGGCCATTGTGCTGGGCCTGGTGCTGCTCTTCATCGCTGCCTTCGCCTATACTGCCTCCACCGGGATTCACGAGTGGAGCGGGGCGGACAGCCAGGCGGAGGGAGTGATATCCGACCTGACCGGCGGCGCTTACGAGCCCTGGTACAGCTCCATTTATGAGCCGCAGAGCGGGGAGATAGAAAGCCTCCTCTTCGCCCTGCAAGCCGCAATAGGCAGCCTGATCATAGGCTACTTCCTGGGCTACTACCGGGCTATGTCCCGGGCCAAGGCCGCCTCAGCAGCGGCTGAGAGGGACGGAAAGAAGGATGCATAATCTCTTAGACGACTACGCCCTCGACAATGGCCTGCGTGATGCCAGCCCCCGCCTCAAGCTATTCCTGGGGCTGGCCTCCATGCTCATATGCGTCTCCTCCTACTCGCCCCTAGCGCCTCTTTTTGTGGCCCTGACTATGAGCCTGGCCACAATGCTTATGGCCAAAATTTCCGGCCGCATCTACACTCATCTTCTCCTGGTCCCCCTCTCTTTTGCACTGCTCAGCGCCGCCGTGGTGGCCTTCATCCATGGGGAGGGAAGGGCGCTCATAGAGCTGCCCCTCTTCGGCCTGGATCTGGCGGTAAGGGAAGAGGGCGCCAAACTGTCCCTCCTTCTCCTGGCCAGGACATTTGGAGGCATGTGCTCCCTTTATTTCATTGCTCTGACCACGCCCATGATCGAGATCTTCGCCACCCTCAGGTCTCTGCGCATACCTTCATCGATCATTGAGCTTTCCATGATGATATACCGCTACATTTTCGTCTTCCTGGATCAGGCCGCTCGAATCCACAGCGCCCAGGTAATGCGGCTGGGGGACTCCGGAACCAGAAAATCTCTCGACTCCTTTGCCATGCTTGCATCGGTCCTGTTTCTTCGATCCTGGGAGCAGGGAGAGAGGCTGATCCTGGCCATGGACTGTCGCTGCTATGACGGCAAGCTGGATATCATGGAGCAGGCCGGAAAGGCGACAGCCCGGCAGATGCTGGCTGCTGCGGCTTATCTGGCCCTGGCCTCGACCATCGCTGTTTTAAGCAGAGATGCCTCTCTGCTGTGACGGCAATGACCAATATCATCGAGATCCGGAATCTCAGCTACTCCTATGGAGACGGCACCCTGGCTCTGAAGGACATAAACATCAGCCTGGAGGAGGGATGCAAGGTGGCACTGGTGGGGCCCAATGGAGCAGGCAAGTCCACCCTCATGCTGATGATCAACGGCATCCTCCGTCCCAGCTCCGGAGAGGTTCTCTTTGCCGGTCAGCCCCTGAAGTACGATGCGGCAAGCCTGAGGGCCGTGCGCCGGGCGGTGGGCATGGTCTTCCAGAACTCCGATGATCAGCTCTTTGCCCCTACGGTTTACCAGGACATCGCCTTCGGGCCGACCAACCTGGGATATCCATCTGAGAAGGTCAAGAGGTATGTGGGCTTTGCCCTGCAATATGTAGGCCTCTCCGGATACGAGCGCCGTCCGCCCCATCATCTAAGCGGCGGGGAGAAGAAGAGGGTGGCCATAGCGGGAATCCTGGCCATGGAGCCCCAGGTGATGATCCTGGATGAGCCCACTTCTAATCTCGATCCAGCCAGCTCGGAGGAGATCATGGAGATGCTCGATGAGTTGAACCAGGGGGGCAAGACATTGATAATCTCCACCCATGATGTGGATCTGGCCTATCGCTGGGCTGATGAGATCATACTGATGAAGGACGGCGAGCTGGTGCGCCGGGGCAGCGGCCCGGATGTCTTCATGGACTGCGATCTGGTTCGGGATGCCCGGCTCAAGCCGCCCCTGGTTGTGGACATCTATCAGGAGCTGGCCAGTCGGGGAATAGTATCCCGCGGCAGGCCTCCCAGAAATATTCTTGATCTGTGCGATCTTCTCCAGCCGGCTGGCAAAAACCGGGAAGGCCTCTTGGGCAGGATCTATCTCTGCGATTCAGATGGCACAGACGAGATGGCTGTCCGGGCCATGATCGATCAGGTCGGCGACTGCTACAAGGGTGCTATGGGCAGCAGCGCCAAGCTCATGGCCGAGAGGTGCAGCATCCCTCTGGATTTTACATACGGGGTGATAGACAAGTGCATCCTCAAGGCGCTTATCGGCAAAGACGCCCTGATCATGACCTCCGGAGGGATGGTGGAGCACACCATAAAGAGGATCAATGAATACTGCCGGGAGTCAGGTGCGGCGATCAAAGCCATCAGGCTGCAGCCGCTATGAGCGGATCGTCGACCGGGCTTGTTATTCCGGGCCGAAATCCTTAAGTAAAATTAAATTGCTTAAAGAAAAGTGTATTGGAATGGGCTCCTCCATTCCATGCGTCCATTTCGTCACCGGTGCGAGGGATCGGTCGGCTGGCGGCAGGCTCCTCGCCCTGGATCTCCCAGTTCATAGTATTGCTTTTTTAATCTGCTCTCTCTGAAGATGCTCTCACCGCATTTGTCAAGGCATATTTATCATTTTCAATTCCTGTCAAAATCCGCAATTTGTTAACTCATATAGAACTAAATTTTATAAAAGCAAATCTGAAAATATTATAGAGCGGGTAGGGGAGTGGGGGTTAGTAAAAATAAGTGTACCCGCTCTGACCCTTAGAATAAAAGATAGTATAAATACTTTTCTTGAAACTTCCTGCAATGTCGGATTTCAAACTGATCTTTTCAAGAGTGGATGGCAGAGTGACAAGGATGGCCGATATAACAATCATTCATTGCAGATAAGCAGAAGACAATACTTTCTCCCTGCTTGGCCGGGAGATATATCCAGGTATGCCGGTACATATAGGGAGATCATGCTTCAAGGAAGAAAATATAATTAACTAAAAATTTAGGTTAAGTTCGGAGCGAAACTCCCATAAACCATGCCTTAAATAAAATGTCCTGTTTAGAATTGAGGGTATCAGTTATGCTTTGCAGTAGAGGGGATGGGCTTTGAGCAGCAGAATAGTGCAGCAGACACTGGAAGGGCTGGCAGTATCGGCCATGCCCAGGGTCAGGACCACTGATGGACATCTGCTGGACTGGGACAGGGGAGCTATAGCCAAGCAGCTTTTAAAGGAGACCAAGCTCTCCGAGCAGTTTTATAAAAGTCCGGGCATAACCGCAGAAGAGGCGGAGGATATCGCCAAGGAGGTGGAGCGGAGGGTGCGCTGGATGAATGTCCAGTACCTGAGCGGCCCCCTGGTGCGGGAGATAATGAATGTCGTTCTGCTGGAGCGGCATCATGCCGAGTGGCGCAACATCTGCACCCGGGTGGGTACTCCGGTCTTCGACGCCCACCTCATAGACATAGGCACTGGCTTTGAGTCCAAAGAGAACGCCAACCTTCAGGAGAATGCCGAGACCAGCCACAAGAAGAAGGCGGACAAGATCAGCAAGGAGCAGTATCTGCTTCTTCTGCCTCCATACCTGGCCGATCGTCATCTGGCCGGGGACCTGCACATCCACGACCTGGAGTACTTCGGAACCAGGCCATTCTGCCAGGACTGGGACCTGCGCTACTTCCTCTACTACGGGCTCATGCCCGATGGCCTGGGCACCAAAGCCAGCGTGGCCGGTCCAGCCAAGAAGGCGGAGGTGGCCATACTTCACGCCGTCAAGGCTCTGGGAAGCGCCCAGACCAACTTCGCGGGCGGCCAGGGCTTCTATAACTTTCTGACC
>Ga0302252_1000517_pt1 | contig 32746 bp, 16 predicted proteins | sample AAG_RA_Leu_MG_FD_193511 | JGI IMG/M metagenome (GOLD analysis project Ga0302252, IMG submission 193511) | Enriched activated sludge microbial communities from anaerobic digester in WTTP, New Holstein, Wisconsin, United States - AAG_RA_Leu | ecosystem: Engineered > Bioreactor > Anaerobic >... | reverse complement strand
GTTACGGTACCTCCGCAGTTATCGGAGTATCCGCTTGCGGCGAGGCTTGCGTCGAAGGCAGCGTCGGCCTCGGTCTGTGTTGGCAGACATCCGTTTACACCGGTGATTGCTGTTGGTGCTGTACCTGTAGGCGCAGTCTGGTCACTTACATGTATCGTCTGCCAGCAGGTATCCGAATTCCCGTAAGCATCATAAGCCCAAATCTTACGGGTCACTGTTATCGGACAACTCCCGCTCTTACTGTCCTTGTATTTGATGGTCACACTGCAATCCGACGTCACATCGCCTCCGCCACCTGCAGCGTTTTGCAGCTGGGTGAGGGTAATCGTAACTTCTGTCTCGCTGTATGTAAGCCCGGTGATGGCACCGGTATTGCAGCCTTCAAGATTGTAGTTGGCCGGACAGGTGATGTCCACATTTTGACAACATACCCTTACTACCACGGGGAAACATGAGGCCGGACTGCTTCCGCAGCTGTCATCGGCTGTGACGCATACTTCATAACTTCCTACCGGCATTCCGATAGGGTAATTCACTGTAATGGAGGTTGTCCCTGCACCATTGGTAATACTTGCTCCTGCCGGGACAGACCAGGTGTAGCCAGTGGCTCCCGCTACGGCTGAAATGCTGTAAACCCTGTTCTGTGGCAGATCATTGGTACAGACTGTATCCTTGACGGCATCCACCTGCTTGTAAGCCGAAAATTCTGATGTGCTGGCCGTAGCCGTCTTGGTAGCAGTAGCCGTGACATAGTCCTTGTATAAAGCTCCGCCTGCAAGACTGAAGGTGAAAGGCAGGTCAGAGCCGGTGGCTGTCACATTTATTGTACCGATATACTGGTAGCCTTCACCGTACCCGCTTCCGTCCGGTACTCCCAGGTAAAAGGGATTGTTGAAAAACTCCAGCCGGTGCTGGCCGGCTTCGCCGTTGTACCTCCCGTATATATGTAAAGTGCCCGAAATGACCTTGGCAGAGTCAATCACCGGGTAGTTGACCAGGTCATTCGGCCCGCTGTCGCCATCACCCGAATCATTGGCAGTTACCCCGTCATCCGTCAGGTCGATGCCAAGCCCGGTATTAAGGTAAATGGAGTTGTAGGTGAACTGATTTCCCAAACTTGAAGCATCACCAATAATGGTAATTCCGTTTCCACCATTGTAAGCAATAGTATTTTTATACAAAGTGCTACCTCCAATAGTCGTAGATTGACAATATTCGACTAAAACTCCATCTGAAGTGTTAGAGAGAGATGCATCGGAAATACTAACTCCTATTTTATTGGTCCTTAAGATTGTTCCAAACACACTATTCCCCGAATCCCCCTTTAAATAAATCCCATTCCCACTGTTACCGCTGATGATGTTGTTGTTTATCAAAGTGTTATCGCAAAGATCCACATGGATCCCGTCGCTGCCGTTGCCGTAATCCAGCTTGCCTTCGGCATCGGTGCCAATATAATTATACGAAATGATGGTCCCGGTGGCCTCGTCGGAGGAAACATCGGTGACTAAAATACCATAGGTGTCGTTCCACGAAACAATGTTACGGTTGGCATCGCTGCCCCCCACAACGGCATTGTCGGTGCCGGCAATCCGGATACCCACTTCGTTGCCGCCATCGGCGCCGTTGGGATACATGCCGATGAAATTCCCGGTGATGTTTACCACGCTGCTGTTGTTAAGGTAGATACCGGCACTTCCCACACCGGTGGCCCTGACGATGGAGAGCCCCGATATCGTGCTGCTGCCCGAGGCATGGCTGAATACAAAACCTGATGTGCCGAGGTTGTTGAAGTCAACAGTCACCAGGATCTTGGCCGCGTAGGAGGCAGTCGCCTGGTATGCGCCAGGCTCGCTGTACCCGTCGATATAGACCTGTTCAGTGATGGCCGGCAGATTCGTTGCCAGGGTGATCGTATGCGGCCCCGGCCCGAATATATTAAAATCAATATTATCTAAACCCGGGTTGCTGTTGGCGGCAAGGATGGCCTGCCGGAGTGACCCGCTTCCTGCATCATTTGTATTGGTGACAGTATATGTGGCAGCTTGTGCACTGCTGAACCACATGAGCAGTCCTGTACAGATGAGTTGAATCTTTTTCATAGCAATATGCTGGATTTCTTTGTAGTAAACTTAATTATTTGGTCATGATGATGTTCCCGGGAACATCAGGTGGCACAAGGCACTTTAATATGTGAATGGTCACTGTGGCTGTGTCACATTGTACGCAGTTATCACAGACAGTATAATTAAAAGTCACGGTTCCGGTGTAATCAACAGGCGGAACATAGGTGAAAGAGCCGTTTGAATTCGTGGTGAACGAACCTCCGGGCGGCGAAGGTGTGCCCCAGCTGCTGACGCTCATGGCATGACCCTCAAAATCCGAATCATTGTTCAGAACATTGGCCGTCAGCGAACTGGGAAGGCTTGCCAGGTTTTGTACCATGGTATAGTCATCATCAACTGCAAGCGGTGCCTGGTCGGTCACATTGGTATTGATGGTCACTGAATTGTTGCCGGGAATAAGATCTGTGCTGCTGGTGGCAACACTCGCCGTGTTCGGAATGGCCGCACACTGGTCCTTGCTCAGGGTGTCATACAAATACAGCGTGAAAGTCTGGAGAGGAAGAAGGGTTCCGATATTCAGGCTTCCGGTCCAGGTCGTCCAGGGAGCAGCACCGGTCAGCGAATACTCAGGCGTCGCGAACGCCGCCGGGTTGTCGCTGATGACAACATCCAGGGCGGCCGTGGGACCATTGTTCGTTACTACAATGGTATAGGTCAGCGCCTGGCCGGTGAGGGCAGGGTCGGGAGTGGCTGTCTTGGTGATCGAAAGATCGGCCTGGGTACCTACGGTAATCACCAGCTTGGCAGTGTCACAATAGTTTAATGTATCGCACAACTGGTAAACGACAAAAAAAGTGCCCCAGAAACCTTCGGCAGGAGTGTAGGTGAATGAACCGTTATCACTGGGATCCCATGCAATGGTGCCTTGTTCGGGGGTGGGGATGGTAAGTGGTATCCAGTCCAGACCGGTGACCTGGTCGGGATCGTAATCGTTCGTTATTACCGTACCACTGATTGGTGTAAGATAAGGTGTTGAATAATAATCTGTTACTGCAACAGGAGGCAGACAGCTTGCGGGTATGCTAACCGTACCGCTGCCGCTCGCCGGACAGTTGTTGGCATCAAGGATAGACACCGTATAAAGACCTGCATCCAACCCGCTCAGGGACTGGGTGTTGCCTCCATAGGGATTACCGTCCTTCGTCCAGGAGTAGGTGTAAGGACCAACTCCGCCGGTGACAATCGCATAGGCTGAACCATCGGCATTCTGGCAACTGCGTCCGAAAACGGTCACAGTCACGCTTAGGGCAGGAGCACTGCCGATCGTGATACCGCTCAGTACGGCCTGGCATCCGTCATCGTCGGTAACGGTGACCGAATAGCTGCCTGCCGCCAAACCTGTCCTGTCCTGAGTCGTGGCGGGCCCGTCCGACCACTGGTAGTCGAATGGATCGTTGCCGTTCACCACGGTTAGATCGATCGACCCGGTACTTCCCCCGCAGGCTGAAGAATTCGTTGTATTGGCATAAAGCTCGATTTCTGTCGCGGGTTCAGTGATGAGCTCGCTGTCCGTGTCTGTACAACCCTTGGCATCGGTTACCGTAACGGAATAAGTGCCTGCAATTAAGCCGGCATTGGTGGCTGTGATGACCCCATTCGACCACGAGTAAGCGTAAGAAGCTGTCCCGCCGGATGCAGAAGCTGTGAGGCTGCCGTCAGATCCCCCCAGACAGGTAACGTGGTCATCAATATTTATCGACAGGTTGAGCTGAGCAGGTTGGGTAATTGGCGATGAAATCAGGGTGGAAACACAGAGGTTGGCATCCGTCACTGTCACGGTGTAAGCCCCGGCTGTGAGCCCGGTCAGATCTTCCGTCGTGGCGTTGTTCGACCATAGAAAAGTATATGGGGAGATGCCGCCGCTCACAGTCAGGTTGATGCTGCCATCGCTTCCTCCAAAACAGGAAATGTCGCTGTTGACCATGGAAAGTGACCTGGCGGAAGGCTGGGTAATCGTATAAGACCTGATCTCCTGGCAGAGATTGGCATCGGTGACTGTTACGGTATAAGTACCTGCCCCAAGCCCGGTACGGTCTTCATCAGTCGGTCCGTCCGCCCATGCATAACTGAATCCTCCGGCACCGCCGCCAACGGTCAGGTCAATGGCTCCGGTGAGGTCGCCGTTACACAGAACACTGGTGACAGCACCGCTTACGGTGATGGCAGCGGGCTGCGTCACCGTGGCGCCGGTCACTGCTGTACACCCGTTGTTGTCGGTGACGGTCACGGTGTAAGGACCGGCCGGCACTCCCGCAAGGTCTTTTGTGGTAGCATTGTTGGACCATAGGTAATTGTAATCGGGTGGCCCTCCTGGCAGGACAGTACCGCCACCCACCGTAAGGGTCACTCCTCCGGTGCTGGCACCGTAACAATCTGCATCAACGGGCGTTGCTGAAGCGGTGAGCAGGGTGGGCTGGGTGATGGTGTTGGACGCGGTTTCCGTACAGCCTTCGCTGTCGGTCACGGTCACACTGTAAGTTCCAATGCCTAATCCACTCAGGTTTTGCGTGGTGGCTCCGTTCGACCACAAATAACTGTAAGGCCCGGTGCCGCCGCCGACACTCAGGGTGATGGTGCCGTCCGAACCACCGTAACAGCTCACATCGGTCTTTATTGAGGCATCTGCCGTAAGATCAGGAGGTTCGGTAACGGTGATGTTGGTCAGTACCTGGGTGCAGGATTTCGCATCAGTGACGGTCACTGTGTATGTAGTGCCTGCGATTAGTCCTGTCCGGTCTTTCGGATTTGAAGTACCGGCAATATCAGCCCAGTCATAAGTGTATGGGGATGTCCCGCCACTGACCGTAAGCACGATCTGACCGTCGGAACCTCCGTAACAACTGACATGGCTGATGGCAGGAGCGGCCGAAAGCGCTGCTGCTGGCTGTGTGATGGTGATCGAAGTGTTGGCGGTGCATGACTCGGCATCAGTCACTGTCACACTGTAGGTGCCGGCACCCAGCGTGGAAAGATCCTGGGTGTCTCCGCCATAAGGATTGCCGTCTTTCGTCCAGGTATAATGGTAGCCCGAAGTCCCGCCACTGACAATAAGGTCGATGCTGCCGGTAGTGCCGTCGAAACAGTTGACATTCACGCTGGTATAGTCCAACGACAAGGGGTCTGGCTGATTCACGGTAAAGGAGGCAGAGCCTTTGCATCCGAGGGCATCGGTGACCACGATACTGTAATTGCCGGCTGCAAGTCCGGTGAGATCATCCAGGGTGGAACCGTTCGACCATAGGTAAGTGTAAGGCGAAGTACCCCCATTGACGGTGATATCAATTTCACCATCGGTATATCCGTAACAACTCACATCGCTTACCAGGCCTGTCACGGTCGGTCCGCCGATATTGCCTACGGATGCCGTGGTGTTTGCCTTGCAACCAAGGTTGTCGGTGACCGTAACCGAATAATTGCCTGCGAAAACATTGCTGATGTCCTCGCTGACGGCACCCGTACTCCAGGTGTAGGTATAACCCGGGGTTCCGCCTGAAGCCGTGATGTCAACGGCGCCGCTGGCCTGACCGCAAGCGGCATCGGTGATCAGGGTGACGGCGATGGAGGGATTGGGCTGAACGGTCACACTCACAGTCGTCGTAGCAGTACATCCTTCGGAACTGGTGACGGTCAGCGTGTATATCCCGCCGTTCAGTGTCTGTGTCACACCATATATAATAGGGTTCGCACTGGAAGAAGTGAAGCCGTTCGGACCTGACCAGGCATAGGTGCTGCCGCCTCCTCCGTAAAGTTGCAGGTCACCGCCTTCACAGGCCAGATCTGCAGATGCAGTGGCCAGGGGTTCGTTTACATACACATCCTGGCAGGTTTGAGAACTGGTACCGCAGATATTATGGGCGGTAACACATACCTGGTAAGCTCCCGGAGTGACTCCTGTCCAGTTGATGGAGATCGACGGGGTCCCGTCGCCGGTGAAAGTCGCACCAGGAGGTACTGTCCAGGTGTAGGAGGTGTTGGCCGGATCCGGTGTGGTGTAAAAAACGCTGGCTAGATCGGAACGACAGACATCAATGCCGATGCAATTTACCGGCGCGTTCAAAACATGGGGCCCGGAAACCAGGGTGCATCCGTTCGCATCTGTAATAGTCACAGTATAGCTGCCCGGATCGAGACCGAAGCGGTCTTTCGGATTATTGCTTCCGCTAAGGTCTGCCCAGTCATAAGTGTAAGGAGAAGTCCCTCCGCTGGTCGAAAGGCTGATGCTGCCCGCACTGTAACAGGTGGGCTGGGTGACAGCGGGTGTCACACCCAGGGCCGCCAGCGGTTGTGTGATGGTCACCGATGTAGTCACCGGCCCGCAGTTGTTGGCGTCTTTTACATATAAAGTATAAGTATTGGCAGAAAGCCCCGTGAAGGTACCTGATGCAAAATAGTCGGTCCCGTTGATGCTGTATGTGTATGGTGCTGTGCCGCCGTTCCCGCTTACGGTAACGCTGCCGGTAATTCCGCCATTACACAGTACATTGGTCTGTGAGGTGATGGAAATGGCCAGGGCAGTGGGCTCAGTGATGATCTGGTCTCCCAGGACAACGACACAGGAAGTATGGGCCGCATCCCGGATCTGTACGCTGTAAGTATTGGCTGATAGCCCTGTGAAACTGCCGCTGGACTGCCAGCTGTCCGTGTTCAGCCGGTATTCATAGGTGCCTGAACCACCCTGGGGTGAACTTATTGTGATGGTCCCGCTGTTCCCGCCGTTACAGAGTGCATTGGTCTTGTTAACTGAGGCACTTAATACGGATAATTCTGTGATTGTAAGTGAGTTGGAGTTTTGAGTGCAGTTATTGACATCTTTAACAGTTACCGTATAAGGACCTCCCGCCGATACGGTAAAAGTATTGCCCGCCTGGTAAGGACCCCCGTTCAGACTGTATTGATAAGGTGATGTCCCGCCTGTGGCAGTCGTGGTTAATGTCGTAGTCCCACCATTACAGGTTATTGGATTAGATGTTGCACTTAGTGAGGCCGAAATCGTGGGATAATTGATGATAGTGAAGGGCGTCGTCGGACTGTAACAGCTATTGGTGGCATCTTCAAAAGCAACATAGTAAATGGTTCCTGGTGATGCAGAACCTGTAACTGCTGAAGGAGTGCCTACCTTATTACCCGATGTGGCGGTTGAGGAAGTATGCCATGTGACATTCGTACCCGCAGGAATGTTGCAGGGATTGTGCTGTGTTAAATTATATGTAGATCCCTCACATACATAATAAGTCGTAGTTATAGAATTCGTTGGTGAAATAGTTAAAACTGACGTATTATTCCCTGTCTCAGGATCAGGCCGTGTGCCCAGGATTGTTGCGATATTCTTATAATTGCTGCTGCAGGCAACGGAAGCAGTGATTGTTAGTGTTACAGTGGCCCCGTTTGCCAGGTTACCGATGGTCCATACTCCTGTTCCGGGAACATAAGAACCTGTAAGAGTGGAATGTGAAGAATACGTGAACCCGTTGGGAAGCAGGTCATTTACTGTCACACCTGTGGCAGCATCAGGACCATTGTTTTTCGCAGAAAGCGTAAAAGTTATCGATCCGCCCAGGGTGGGTGTAAGGGTATTGGCGGTTTTTGTGATTTCTAAATCACACGTTGCCAAAGGTTTGATTGAAACTCCACTCATCGACCAGTCATCACTGGGTAAGGTCCAGGAAAGTGAAGCTGATGCTGAACCCGGCTTCGTACAACCTGCTCCGGTACATTCACTTGCTGTATTCACATTCCAGTGCTGGGTTTGACCTGCAGTGTTAAATGCATTTTGATTCTGGACCGAAACTACGTTAAACACTAATTCACTGTTAGAGGAAGTCACCGTGAGGCTTGCATTGGTGGATTTACCAGATCCGGAAGCATAAGTTCCTAAGGGCACAGTCTGATGCACTTCGGTGAAAGTCATGACGCCGACCACAGCTCCTTTAGTCACGTTTCCACTAAAAGTTACTACAACATTGTAAGATCCGGTGGGGGGAGCAATAAGCCTGTAAATAGCCGTTTTTGCGTTTGCATTACTGGTCTGTGATCCTACAGATGTTACCCCAGTTGAAGATCCGTTCACCGTCACGCCCGTGACCGTTCTGTCACGACTCGAGATGCCGATCAGCATCAGACGGTCAGATCCGCTTCCCGTAGTATGCGACACTGTTATGGTATTGCCGGAGGTTGCTGAATTGAAACTCGTAGCATCAACTGATACTTGTGCCTTGACCGGAAATGAAAACAGGAAAACCAGGCCCATCATCAAAGGGATGAAATACCTGCTGTTCAATCGAATGCCCTTTGTCCTGGATGCTGATTCAGTTGATTTTTGTATCCTCCTATTAATTGTCAGGCGGGTTACCGGACACGGAGCTGAATGATTCATCTGGCCGGGAGTTAATATTGACTTCATATCTCTATATTTGACAAGGTATACACTACAAAAGTTAATTGCTGAAAAGAGGTTGTGTGCCTCCTGCTTGGCAAACTGTTATACTTCGGATTGCCGTATTGTTGCCTGAATCGTTATCGATGACATCTCCTGTGATGGTCGCCGAGTTGGAGTAAGAGCCGCTTCCTGCAACAACGGCATCGATTGTCAATACCGCTGAACTTCCCGAATTGAGTGTGCCGATATCCCAAAAACCGGATCCTCCGCTATAGGTTCCTGTTAAAGTGGAATGTGAAGAATAAATATACCCTGAGGGCAATAAATCCTGAACTGCCGTATTGTTGGATAACCCCGGTCCGTTATTTGTTGCCGTCAGCGTAAATACAATGGTTTGACCAATGTATGGTGTCGAATTGTCAACCGTCTTGGTAATCTGGAGGTCAGCAATGGGTACCGGGTTGATGGCTACACCGCTGAGTGACCACCTGCGGCTCGTCCCCAATGTATAGGTGAGTGTGGTCGATCCGGTAGCTCCCACAGCAGTGTAACCGTAACCGATTGGCCTGATTCCTGTGAAGCCCCAACGTTCTGTCTGCCCTGAATTCAATGTGATGGTTGAAGCATCGGTAACAGCAAGTACATTGACAACGAGATTACTGGTGGTAGTCGATAATATTTTTGAAACAGGAGTAGTATTGTTGCCTGCGCTGTCGGCGTAAGCTCCTAAAGGGTTGTTCTGGTCAACGTTTGAAAAGGTCATTACACCAACGATACCGGCTCTATCATTTGCTAAGTTTCCACCAGTAAATGTCACAACCACGTCATCTGTTCCTGACGGAGGACTTACCAGTTTATATATGTATGTATAAGCGTCATTGTTGCTTGTTTCACTCCCCACCAGTTCAAGAGCATCCGTGCCATAGACTACCGAAGTGACGGTTCTGTCACGGGAAGATATTCCCACCAGCATTAACCGGTTGTCTTGGGTCCCGGTTGTATGGGAAACGGTGACAGTGGTGCCGGATGTTTGGGAAGCTGATGTTGTGCTTTGCAAAACGGGTTGCGAAAAACCTCTGCCTGGGCAGGTCAGCAAAATACAGCAAAAAATGAAAGATAAGTAAGGAATGATTCCCAACACATTTCTATTACGATCATTCGTGTTCCCTGTGTTTAAAGTTGATGTTGATTTCATGTCTCTGATAATTGAGTGACGAAAGGAAAATTTTAATGAGATATACTTACCGGTGCCACCGGGTTGGGATTCAGGTAGTTCAGTGTCACCGAGGTGGTGGCGGGGCAGGGGTTGCTGTCGGTGACATACACCGTATAGGTTCCCGATACAAGGCTGTTCAGGTTCTGGTTGTTCACCTGGGCCGGGGGCACGATGCCGCCGTTGCTGCCGGACCAGACAAAGGAGTAAGGGCCGTTGCCGCCGCTTACGCTGAGGTTAATGATACCGTCGCTGTTAACGGGCGGAGTCGCTGGCGGGGCAGGTGGTGTGGGAGGCGGGGTAGGGGGACAGGTGGGTTCGGTTACGGAGGTGCTGAGGCTGATGGCCGCGGGTTGGGTGATGGTAAGGGCGAGTGTGGCTGTACATCCGTTGAAGTCGGTGACAGTCACCGTGTAAAGTCCTGCCGCCAGGCCGCTGATGTCTTCTGATGTGCTGTTGAAACCTCCGGGACCGGCCCAGGAGTAGTTATAGAAAGGCGGTCCGCCCGGCAGCGGGGTGCCGCCGCTGGCCGTCAGGTTGATGGAACCGTTGGAATTACCGTTACAGAGTACATTCACCTGACTCGACGAAAGGCTCAGGGGCGCTGAGGGCTGGGTGATGTTCATCCCCGGCAATGTCTGGGTACAGCCCAGATTATCGGTGACGGTGACGGAATAACTGCCCGGGGCCAGGCCTGTCCTGTTCTGCAGGGCACTGCCGTCATTCCAGAGGTAGGTGTACCCGGGTGTCCCTCCCGTGACACCGAGGTTAATGATACCATTATTATTTGCATAACAAGTGACAGGGGTGATGGAGGGCGTGATCACGATGGCATCCGGCTGTGTGACCACGGCACTCGTGGTGGCCGTGCATCCTTTGCTGTCGGTGACCGTAAGCAGGTAAGTGCCGGCTGTCAGCCCGCTGCGGTTGGCCGTGGTCACATTGTCATTCCACAGGTAAGTATAGCCGGGTACACCGCCGCTCACACTGACATTGATGCTTCCGTTGGAGCCGCCCTGACAGGAAACGGAAACCGGCGTGGCAGTCGGAACGATCTCACTGCCCTGTGTCAGGATCACGGAAAATATGCCTGAACAACCTAAACCTTCGTTGGCTGTAACCGTAACGGTATAGGTACCTGCACCCAGGTCGGGTATCGTAAGGCCCGTCCCGGAGGTCGGGCCACCCGCCGGGGAGGTACGGCTCCAGGTCCAGTGGTATGGTCCTGTGGCCTGGGTGATGTTCATGGTGATCGATCCGCTGGCGGGTGAGGAAAAACAAGGGTTCACAAGCGTTGTGGATATGTTGAGGTCGCAAACGACTTCGATATAGGTAGACGACTTGTAGGAACGGTTACATACGTCGGTAAGGGTAATCGTAATCATGCAGGTAGTGGGTGATGCGACCACGGGAGCCGTAAAGGTGGTGCTTACGGTGTTGTTTGGGGAGAAGCTGCCTCCGCAGGAGGATTCCCACAGGATGGAGGTGAATTCACTCAGTTCCCGCTCGCCTTGCAGAGTGAAACTGATGGTGTTATCTGTACCTGAAAATACTGTCTGCAAACTCAGGGAGATATCTGGATCAGGTGCCTTGGTCTTTCCCGACAGGAAGGAGAAATTGAAAAATGCCCGCTGTGCAGCAATGTTGGCAGGCAACAAAGCTTTATTGATGGAGTGGGAAGCCTCCAGCATGACATGTCCTCTGTCTTCGTCACCGAAACCGTGGCCGTAAGCCAGTATCACAGCACGGTGCTCGGGATTGGATGAGTATCTCTGCGGGTGGTCAGGATCGTAAACCCCGATGATGGTGGAGGGTCTCCAACCGGCACTCTTGGGAATGTAAATCTGTTCCGAACCGTTCAATGTTGCTGCATCAAGACTGCCCATGAACTGCATCACAGGATCGTTGTGATTGTCATAGCTGTAAGGTGGGGTTCCGTTGCTGTGGTTGCCCCAAAGGATGAGGGCATTTTCGGAATAAGGGCCGCTGCCGGTGGCAGGTCCTGTCTTTTCGGCAAGGAAATTGGTTTGCTCGTCATAATCTACCGGATCTCCGTCCAGCGTGGTATTGTCAAACATATCTTCCAGCGCGCTGCCCGCATGGCATCCCAGCCAGATGGCCCCCCTGCAGTCAAGATTCCAGTCATAAAGATTCCGGTGTGTCAGCCAGGTCGGATCGGCATGGGGCATCACAAAAATATCATCGCAGCAGGTGAGCTCTGAGGGAAGTTTCCAGTTCGCCTTATCGATGCCTCCATAGGCTGAAGGAGGAATTCCTGCATTGGCGAAAAAACCCGTGGCAATACTTCCGTTTTGCTTATCCATCGTCCAGCGGGGTATGCTGGCTACTACCAGGGTGGCTGCCACCGGCACATCGATGGGCGAGGTGCTGGTGATCCCGACAACACCCTGGGTCTGCCAGAACGCAATACGGCTGTCGATCGTAGCGTTCCGGTAAGGCTCGGTTACGATAAAAGGCCCACCCTTGAAGTCCCTGGAATTGTAAGTAAAGTCTATCCCGTCCTTCCCCTTGGTCGGCTCTATAACCCACTTAATCGGTACACCGTAATTATTGATCAGATCATAAATCATTCCATAGGGTTTGAGCGCGTTACCCACGGTCTGTGGAACAATACCCATGTCCACAATAAAAGATCCGGCCGGTATGGTTTCAATCTGAGAATACAGATTGCCGGCAAAACCAAGCTGAAAAAGCAATGCCAGCAACCTGAAAATGCGGCGGCCGACCTTGGTTCTGTTTGTCCGGACTTGCTTTGAGGTCATTCTTTCTTTCATAATTTAATGCTGATGAAATTGAAAATTTTCGTTTGATAATCTTGGGAGCTGATTATTATTTCCTTACGGCTATGGCTTTCCATGGCTTATCATCCGTGTCGCTCCTGCTGTCTCTGAAAAAATCTGCTGCTGTCCGGATGTCTGTCCTGTTTTTTATCACAAAATGAATCATGCCGCCACACACATGGCCATCGTTCTGATAAAACATGCCACGGTCGTCCCTGGCAAGTGTAATGTCGCCTACGGCAGTGTCCTCGTGCGAAGAAACGGAAACAAGGGTCACCCAGCTGCCGTCCACGAAAAAGATACAACCCTGTCCATGTAATCTGTACGTTGTTTGTTGTAAATCAATTAGATCTATAGTCTGACACTGGATGATCTCCTTACAGGACTCGGTTGTGAAAAGGAGCATTTGCTGTTGCCGTAAACCGATCCAATGCTCCCTTGCTTCCCGCACTCTTTCTGCCTGCCGGTTGCATGGTGCCTGTGCATGGTTGTTGCAGGCGATGGGTAAGAGTAACAGCAGTAAGCCGATTTTCAAAGAGCTCATATGTTTATGGGTAATACCTGTGGCAATAACTGTTAACACTATGTTGATTGATCCTGTCGTAAACAAATTAAATATCAGCTGGCTGAATTATTCTAATCTCGATAGGGAGGTTCCTGAAATATAAATTATCCGGGATTTATAGCTTTTTTCCATATTCAGGAAGTATTCCCTTATTGGTAAAATTTTTACTAATACGTCAATGCAAACAACGACACGTTGATTTATGTTCATGGGTTCGTTATTAAATCATGTGTGTGATTGTATTTTGGCTGTTTGTCTGACCGATAAATGCTGACGGATGATTATTTCGAGTTCTGCATCGGGCACCGGAAGCTGCAGTAACTGGCTGCAACCAACCATGGTAGCCAGACGAATGGATTGAAGACTGTTGTGATGAACCAGCAGAATAACAGGAAGGTCATTGCCCGACTGCCGTATCCTTAAGGTTGTTTCATATCCGTTGAGGTCGGACAGATCAGCATAAATGACAGCAAGTGCAATGTCTTGTCCGCTCTCAATAAAGTCAAGTGCTTCCTTACCGCTGGTGAAAATGAACAGATTGAATTCATCATTGCGATTAAGCCATTGATAATCACTATTTTCAGTGAGGCTGTTGTGTGCAATAAGCAGATTATGTTTCATGTGGAAAGTCTTGGATTAAGAATCGTTCCAATAAACGGAAATCAAATGTAAATATCAAACTTATTTAAGGTTCTGCTTATTCCGGGAAAAATCTAATCACTATATTGCCGATTGATCCAGATTCCTCATTAATAGATAATTGAAAAATATTTTTAAACCATGCCTGGTAAAACAGAATAAAATTATCAGTTATAATACACTGATAATTAATATTTTACTGAAAAATGAAAGAGAATTGATAGTTTGGCCGTGTCTTGAAATCCGGCCTTGAATATGATGATAATGAGATGATTGTCGTGAAAATGCACCTTGTGTCGGCTGCCTTCAGACCTCACCTGATTTTTTAAAGTGCCATCAGGTACCTGGTAAGGTTTTCTCCCTGTTCGAGTTCCAGCTTCTGACGAATCCGGTACCGTATCATATCCACGCTGGATACCGACAGGTTCAGCAGCCGTGCAATATCCTTGGAAGTCAGGTTGATCCGAAGCAGCGCACAAACCGTTAATTCTGAACGGCTCAGGCCCGGATTGATGGAAAGCAGCTTTTCTTCAAATCCTTTATGCAATTGTTTGAACAGAACTTCAAAATCGGCCATGGGTTCCTGCTCTGCTTCCCTGGATATTTCCTGCAGTGCCTTTGCAAATTCCTGCTGGTCTTTTTTATTTGTCAACCTGAACCGGAAGGGTGTCAGCTTATCCTGGATATTCTGGTTTACATGCTTCATATCCAGTCGCAACAGGGTCTGATATACAAGCTCTTTTTCCTTGATCTGTATCTCCAGGGCCATTCTGTCCAGGGCTTCCTCATTCAAATACTTCTCGTTGTTGATTCGCTGCATTTCAACTTCCTGTCGTTGTTTTTCTTCTGCCGCTGTTATTTCTGCCTGCTTGTGCTTCATCGCCTGCATCCGGATTACCAGAAAGGCCACCAACAGCAGTACGGCAGCCAGTCCGGCTATCAGCCACTGCTTCATGACTGCTAACCTGATTTGTTCTTTTAGGAGTCGGTTTTCAGTCTCTTTCTTCGATGTTTCATAGCTGATCGTCAGCTCTTCGACTATCCTCGCCTTTTCCCGGCTGAATATCGTATCCCTGATGTTGATATACTTCTGAAAAAAGGCATTTGCTGTATCTTTATTGCCGAGTCTGCTGAATACTTTCGCCAGGGCCAGATAAATTTTGCTCTCCAGGTTTGCATCAGGTTCTGTGGCATTTAAAGCCAGGGCCTGGTTTAAGTAGCTTATTACCTCTGCATACTTTTTTTCTGTCAGACGCATATCAGCCAGGTCGTAATAAATACCCGCTTCTGCCCAGTGGTTGTTAACCTCCCTGACCAGCGGAAGTGCCTGCAGAAAGATCTCAGTTGCCTGGCGATTCTCCCCCTGCTTTTGGTGAAGCCGCCCGATGTTGGTAAGCGTGATGGCCTTCCCGTAAGTGTTGCCGGTTTTCTCATAGAATTGCCACGCCTGGTCTAAAAAGAGGCGGGCTTCATTGAATTTACCGGTGGCCGTGAAATAGAGTCCCAGGTTAACAAGCGCGGAGCTCACCATCTCATAGTCTTCGCAAGTCTTGAATATGTCTCTGGCTTTCCGGGTTACCTCAATCGCCAGATCATATTTTTTGTTGTCCTCATAAGCAAGTCCCATATTCAGGTAAACCCTGGCCAGACTCTTCTGCTCCCCCTTGCGCATGTAATAGTCTGCCACCTTTATATAATGGTCAAGCGCCTTTTCCACAGAACCCTGCTGCGCCCAGCAGATCCCAAGGTTGTTCATCGCCATCGCTTTCCCCCGCTCATCCTTCAGTGAGTCAAAAATCCTGACACTCTCCTGCAGAAGCATGATGGCTTCCTTGTTTTGATACATCAGCGCATGCGGTACAGAAAGATCAGCAATCGCTTCGGCATACAATCCCGGATTGTTCATGGCGTCTGCAATCGACCGCTGTTTCTCTGCCATTTGCAGGGACTTTCCGGGATCTCTCCTCTGATAATACTTTGAAAGCGCCTTATAAGCCTTGAAACGCTCCTCAGGTTTACCTGATGCCGCCACTTTCTCAAGACTGTCGGTGTTCACTTCGCCCATGAGCGGTGAGGCAGAAAGCAAGCTAAACACCAAAAGAATGGACAGACAACCACTCAAGACACTTCTCAGCTGAGATCGCATTATTGCTGACTGGTTTGAAAATGAATATAATGTATTTTCAAACATTGCTTGTTCCAATAACCCGGGCTTTTAAATGGTAAAAATGATAAAAAACCCGTGAAATCGGAAATAAATTTTCAAAAAAAGGAAAATTCTCAGGGGGCCAGTATGACACCCGGCGATTTTTTCACAACCCCATTCCCTCTGGGTGTATTGCGTTAATCTGCTGATATATTGTCATCGGGCACTTCTTTCTGGCTTTCTTTGGAATAATCCACCTCCTTTACCTTCCTTCCCTGCTCATCATAGAAATACCAAAGCCCTGTCTTTGTACCCTCCAGGTATTCACCCTCATACCGCTTGTTGCCGTTTTCATAATAGGTGATCCGCTTGCCGTCACTTTTTCCTTCCCTGAAGCTACCTTCGCTCCAGATATTCCCGTTCTCGAAATAATAGACCCATTTCCCGTCCCGCTCGTCTTCCTTAAAGGAACCTTCCATGCGGATTTGTTTGTTCTGATAGTATTGACGCTCCTGCAACAGAAGGATTGCCTGTGTGTTTTGCTGCATCAGGGCAAGGGGAATGGACATGTCGGCCAGGGCTTCGGCAAGCAGCTTGTGATTCTTCAGGTCCCGGGCCACATCCCGTTGCTGGGAGGCATATTTAAGCGACTTTGCCGGATCTCTCTGCTGGTAAAACTTTCCCAGGGCTTTTAAGGCTTTGAACCTCTCTTCTCCACGGGCCGAAATCAAAACTTTTTCCAGGCTGTCGGGACTCTGCTGAGCCATGCCTGTGCTGGCAACAAAAACGGCAAACGCACACAATAGCATCGCCACCACCAAGCTACCCGGGTGAAACAAAAGTCTCTAACGAATGACAACATTAAGGATGTAAGATTAATTCAATTTTCCATTAAACGCTGCATATGTCGAAAGGTTTTGTCTTTTTGGACATTTTTTAGGTTTCTGTAGGTTATGGATTTTTAAAGTACTCAGAACGAAAAATCAAGCTTTCAGGATTGGAGGCTTGTTGCAAACCTGAAATAACTGGTTTTCTTCGATTACTGTCAGTTCGATATAATCTGCCCCGGCCTTGACGGCGGATCAATGCACTTATGGATGGTAATGGTCACGGTGGCTGTATCGCATTCACCATAAGGATCGCAGATCTCATAAACAAAGGTGTCGGTGCCCACATATCCGTTACCGGGAGTGTAAGTGTAGGAACCGTTGGAATGTATGGTCACTGAACCATGCGACGGTGGTGTTACGGGGGTGGTATTCACCGTGATGGGATTGCCCTCAGGGTCGTAATCGTTGCCCAGGACGATCCCATCCACAGGAGTGTTAACTGTGGTAGTGTTAAAATCATCCACGGCTACCGGGGGATCGTTGGGCGGCGACATCAATACCGTCAGGTAATCCTCCACTTCTCCAAACAACACACTCCCTGAAGGCAGTCCTGAATAAGCTAACTGGGGAACTGGCTGTTCTTCAGCAAACAACCGGAAGCGGGAAGCATAAAGTGTGCTGGTTGTGCTGATCGAAAGAGGCACCTGGAATGAATAGGTACCCGGACTGCCAGAGGAAGTGACGAGGGTGTCGAAAATCATATTACCGGTAAAACTCCCGTTCTGGTCCCAGTCCATCCAGCCAATCAGGTGAGCCGACTGGCCGGTGGGTATGCTATATAATATGGTAACGCTTACCGTTTCTCCCGGATCCCAAAAGCCGGCATTGTTGAAGGTAACGCCGTCTTCATCATTAGGGCTGGTATTGTTGTCATCACCCAGGGCATTTCCGCTCACAAAAGCATCCGGTTCAGCATCGATGGCCTCTCCCGTTTTCCAGGCCGGATTGTAAGTGTGACGGGCGCCATTGCTGGCCAGGTATGTGTGATAGGTGTCGGGAAGATCCCCGAATTCGCGGTTGGGCAGGGCAAAGGCAAAATCAAAGTCGGAGCGGTTGGCATTGTTGATAATGATATTATTGTGATACACGGTAGCCGCAGTCTGAACAATATCCCCGCTGGGGGAGTCTCCATCGGTGGTAGTAAGAGTGGCTCCTTCCAATAGCGGATCGGTAGTACCCAGGCTGATGATATAAGTGCCATTTGTCAAGCCCGTGAAGATATAATCACCACTGGCAGTTGTTTGAGTGCTGCCTGCTGGCACATATTGAAATCCGTTGAAACGATACAGGTAAACCGTGAGCCCTTCCAGACCATCGTCCCCGGCATTGCCGCACAGGCCGTCGAGGCTGCCGTCGTCAATACAGACATTACCGGTCAGAAAATAATTTCCGTTCAAACGGATTCCTAAATCCACGTTCAGATCACAGTTGCTACAGCCAGTTCCGTCGATCGAGGTGATGTTTCCGCCGCTGATCACCACCACCCCGGTCAATCCTACACTTTGCGGGCCTGTAGTAGGGAAATACCCTATAGGGATTCCGAATAATACATTGTAAGTTCCGTCAGGAATATTGTAAAAGATGTAATGACCGTCATTATCAGTGGTGTCGGAACTAATAAGGTTTGGCGATGATGCGGAGCAGGGATTACTGCCGCTGCATAAATATACAACCAATCCTGCTTTTCCGGGTTCGCCCGGGTCCTGGGTCCCGCTGTTGTTAAAATCTTCCCACACATAGTCGCCGATCACGCCCGGTGGTGAATACCCGAAATCGGCAAGGCTGTAATTCTGCCCTGATGCCAGAATCAGCGTATCCCTGTGGTCACACGGAGGGTAAAGGGTCCCTATATAAGGATGACTGCAGGGATAGCCGTCATTGTCGGGGTCGGCGGTCTGGGGCGCTCCGAGCAGCTGCGGATCAGTGTGATCCACTACAACAATAAAGGTATCGGCAGGCAGCACGGTGAATTCATAGTACCCTGCCGGGTAGGTTCCACCATTGCTTGTGGTTGTGGTGCCGTAAAGGGTATCGGTCCCGCCGGTTTTCCTGTACAGGTTCACCGTAACATTTCCGATACCTGATTCGGTGTAGTCCTGCTCTCCGTTTTCATTGGCATCCCAGTAAACCATGTTGCCGATGGTGGCGGGCTGTCCAAAACCGAAATCAGCCAGGGCCGGACAGTTTGAACATCCCAGTGTGGTGATATTCGTCTGACAGCCGGAAACTGTAAAATGATAAGAACTGTAGCTGGTCGGTGATGCAAGCAGGGGTAGCTGGGGATCGGAAACGCTGACATCCACCCTGTAATTTCCGTTGGGCAGGCTGTCGAAAAGATAGAGTCCTGAGGCATCTGTTTCGGTGCTTTCCATCAAGGAAAACAATCCGTTGCCGTCAATATCCTGGTAAAGGGATACCGTAATACTGGCGATTCCGGCCTCGTTGCCTCCGTCGCTCACTCCATTTCCATTCTGGTCTTTGTACACTAAATCCCCGACAGAACCACAGGAGCCGGGCTGGTATCCGAAGTCTTCATTGAGTTGGTCGGCGGTGCCGTCAGTGGTGACAGTGCTTCTGCTGTCACAGATAGTGCATGCTCCTGTTTCATCCGGATCTTTCGTAGCATTGGCCGACAGGATTTCCCCGGTCTTGTTCACGATCACGATCCAATTGCCGGCCGGAAGGTTGCTGAATGAATAATATCCTGTTGCATTGGTTATTGTTGTTTTTACAAACACGTCCGGGTAACCATCGTTGTTGTTATCACGCCAGAGCTGCACCGTGATGTTTGGGATGCCTGCATCAGTAACGTCTTGGGTTCCATTGCCATTCCAATCCCAGAAAACGCGGTCACCAATGTCACTGGTACCTGTCTTCTTATATCCAAAATCATAAGGTCCTGAGATTCCGGCTGCCGGGGCATTAAACCTGTAATAACCGACCCGGGTTGGGGCACCGGGATCCCAGGTGGCATTCCAGATAGAGGTGGTGTCGGGAATGATGAGGTAATGATTGCCGGCAGTAAGGTTGGTGAAGCTGAACTGTCCGCCCGCATCTGTTAAGGAGGTAGCAATGGATGCACCGTCGGGGATGCCGTCCTGGTTGGCGTCGTTGTATAGCTTTACTGTCCACCCGCTCAGGTAGGTTTCACCCGTTCCTTTGGCACCGCTGCTGTCAATATCTTCCCACACCCTGCCCCATACCGCCGGGTTTATGGTATAGCCGAAATTTATTTTCAGCGTGTCGCGGCAATTTTGTAACAGGGGTATCTGCCCGGTGGCGTTGTTCACAAAAAGGGTGGAATCGTTCCAGCGGTTGTCGCAACCGGGCGTGCCGCACACACCTGCCACGGTCCTGTTGGGATCTCCCGTTTGAGTGGCGCCATTTAATAATCCGTTCTTGATGGCCCTCACAAAATAATAGCCGGTATTCAGGCCGGTGAATTCGTAAGATCCATTGATGTCGGTGAATTTGCTGCGGACCAGCTGCCAGGTTCCGCCTATTTGTGAACTGGTGCACATCCTGGCCTGGTTGGTGGCAGTGTACAAATTACCACCCACATAGCATCCGTAAAGGTTCACCCGGATTCCGCTGACAAAGGTCTCCCCGTTTTCATAGCCGTTCACACCCTGCCAGCCGTTGGAATTGCCGTCTCTCCAGATATTGCCGCTGATGCTTGACCTGCCAGTTACACTGACCCTCGCAGTGTCCGATGCGAAATTGGCGGCGACACCGTCGGCAAAAGAAGGGTTTTTGGATGTCGACTTATTATCCGCGGAATCTGAGGTACAGCTGTTGGTTTTCATCTCTTTGGCCACGAATTTCAGGATGATGGTTTTGGTGGCGCCAGGGTTCAGGGGGCCGATGTTATTCCAGGTTAGGATATTTCCGTTTAAGGTGTCGTAAGGCAGACTGCTGGAAACAAAAATCAGGCGGGCCAGGTCAAAAGTGTCTTTTAAGGGGAGGGGACTGATACTCTTATGCTGGTCGAACTCTCCGGAACCGCCCTGCTGGGCATCGGTACACGTGGCGCTGACCCTGAACCCGACGGCATCGACGAACAGGTTGTCGGAGGTGGTGCCTAACCTGCTTCCGTTCAGGTCAATACCCACACCACTGCCGGCCGTATTGGGAAAATCAGTCCAGTACCAGCTCGCCTTGTGTGAAGTGACGTTTATAAGCACTGTATCGGCATTGGCGGGAGCAGGGAAAAATGCGGGGGCAAAACTCGTCGTATACAGGTCGGTTGGTCCCGGATACTGGGTAAGGGCGTATTCAACCACATCATCCACATCGTTGCCGTTGGAATAATATACAATCATGGCTTCCACCTTAGTAATCGTCTGGCCTGTGCGATCTCCGAAGTTCCATTTTGAGGAGCGGAGCCGCTGCGGTGAAGTAGTGAAACCGCTGCTGGTGAAGGTGCCGTTGGGTGCACCCAGCCCGTTGTTGATGCTGGTCCACTTATTTCCCCCGTCCTGGGTGTTAAATCCTGCCCAGGAATAGTAGACACAGGTATCCACCCCCCCTCCTTCAGAAGCAACAGCGTTGTACAGGTTGTTCTTCACCTGTATCGAATAGGTAACAGTATCCCCCTCATTATAAGCGTAGGACAATGCGGTTTTTGTTATGGATAGCGGGGCCGTGAAACCAAAATCAGCCGTAAGATAGGTTTGGTTTCCGCTGTTGAACGTGACCAGGTATGAAGAGGGTGTCGTCAGTCCAAAGGTGGAGTACCCCAATTGGGATGTAACCGAGGTTTCATCCAGGACAACGATCCATTTTCCGTTGGGAAGTCCGGTGAAGCTGTATGCTCCTGCCACATTTGTGGATGCTGAACCCCATAGAAAATCTGAAGAAGATACTGTTCCTGAATTATCCAGATCATAATACAATTGAATAGTAGCATACTGAATACCCGGTTCTGTTCCGTTCTGAACTCCATCAGCCCTTATGCCACCCGTTCCCGAACCGTTGTCGGTCCATACTAAATCTCCAATGCTGTTGGTCCCTGTGATAAAGGTAAGGGCATCGTCGGTCTCAAAAGGAGAATCATTGCCAAACTGAAGGTCGGCCCAGTTTTGCACCAAATTCGATGTGTAACCTGATGGGACGTGGAGCATGAAGTTTACCTGGATAGAAACCCCGGCAGGTAAGGGCTGTACCATCCACCATTGAATATCAGTAACCGTAGAGGCGGGAACGGGTTCAATGGATGTCCAGTTGCTGCCATGGTCAATGGAATATAGTAAGGTAAATGTATAAGGTCCGGAAACGCTGCTTGCCGAACCTCCGATATATTCCATGCCGGCCGGGATTTCTTCGTGAAGAACAAGCGGAAGCCCGAATTCAGGAAATCCCATGGAAGTTGTACCGCCGTTGGTGACATCCAGGATATAGGTCAGGTTGGAGTTTACACTCGTGGTCGCCTGGTTTACCGACTTTGTGAAAGTAACTGCCGGAGGAAGCACATTGGAAGAAAATCCGGTCCCGAAGTCACCGTTGAATTTTTCACTGTTGGCCCCGGAGGCAGCTTCCTGGTAAGGTGTAAGATAGGAGGCACAGGGTCCGTTCACAGCCAGGAAGTCGTAAAAAACCAAACCCGAGACATTGGTATTGTCTGGATCCAGGTTTTCAAAATACATCTGGTCTTCAAAGGGGATTACCGTTATACCCAGGTCCGGAGTTTTAACCAATAAAAATCCGTGAACATGGACCAGCCGGTAACAACTGGGATTCAGGCTTGTGGGGTCCCCCACGGGTTGTACCCATGCATTGTAGTCAGGCACAAAGTCACCATTGTTGTCATATCCCTGATTCACATTCCCGAAACTGTACCAGATACCCTGAAGATGAAGGATCTCCCCAACATTGGCCGATACATCAAAATTCCATCCGGGATCATATCCCTGGGCTGTAAGTGCATCCAGGTACTCCTGCGGCACCTGGCTGGGGACGTTCGGCCAGATCTTATTCGCCATGGCACTGATCTCACACCGCATGGTGGCAGTTCGAGTTTCATAATTGTAACAAGATAACCCGGGTGTTTCATCACTGGAAAACCGGGCCCAGATATCGTAATCCAGCCTCAGATCATCCGTTATATCAGGACATGACCCAAAAACAGCCGTGCCATTGTCATCAAGAAGTGGATATTCAATCAGCCAGTACTGTACAATGCATTGTCCGGGCAGTAAGGTCCCTATCCACCGTATGGCATTATGCGTCCCTTCAACCTGAAGGAGAGAAAAGGTTCCTGTGAGGTTGGGCCATGTACCATTAGGACAAGTCACGGAGGGATAAATACCCGGTGTGCCGCCATTGCCTACAGGCCCTGTGTAATCACCCACATAGGCGAAAACATTGACCAGTGTATCGGCACTGGTATTGCAGAACCGGGCCCCTATATGCGCTGCCCGTAACGGGATCCCTGCCGGTGATTCAATGTTGTTGTCCACAATAAAGTTGTACGCCGTGATGATCTCTATCTGCAGATCGGTGGTGGAGCATACCTGGCTCATCACAGATCCGGAAAGGAAGGTACATGCCAGGAATAGGATTAACTGGGAAATAATTTGCTCACTATGAGCTGTATACGTGGAAAGGCAGAATAGTCTTGGCAGCATTGACAGAATAAATAATTAGACCCGGCTCAATCTTTGATTTACTGATTTTTATCGTTTAATATGAATTTCTTTATCGAATGTGTCATTATAGACATAATTAACAAAAAGGTTGCAATAATAAGTAAAAAAATAAATAAGAGGAACATATGATTACAAATGGTAATAATTTTGGCCTTTTAATACTCACAGCAAATGACAATCCGAAATACAGCATTCATGGTTCTGCTGATGGCAGCATTTCTCTGCACAAGTATGCAACAGCATGAAAGTGAACCACTCAGCAAAAGGAAACAAAAGGCGTGGATCAGGGAAATGAAGAAGGACCTGGCCAGGGCATCTGTGGATGCCAACCTGCCCCTGATCGAACCCGCTGTCGTAAATGTTAAAGATTATCAATCTGTTACGTACCGTGTTCAGGCCAGGTCTAAAATAATATGTACGAATGGCGACTGGCTTGTGATCCATCCACATTCCTCACATCAGGCCGATGAAGTGGGTGACATCTGCCTGGCCCTGACGGACAAGGGTAAGTTTTATGTAAATTATGGTCATGTATGCGGGGGCATCATCCATTTTCAAAGCCTGGATACCATCAAACCTGCTTCCGCGGAGGATTTTATAAGCCGGTTCCGCTCCGATACCGATGATAAGGCCTGGAAATAGCTGCAGTCCCTTCAAATCCCTCCAACCCTTGTCATCCTTGTCTGGTCCTCTCCCGGTCAGGAATTATCCTGCACAAGGATAACAGTGCTGTTTTTTATTTTGTATTATTTGCTACTTTTGTTAAAAAAATGCATAAATACAATTGTATTTTATCATGAAACGAGATATTATCCAATTACTTATTGAGTGGAAAAATCGAAAAAACCGAAAACCCCTCATGGTCCGCGACGCCCGACAGGTTAAGGATTAATGGATTCCTCTGTCGAGGAAGGGGTTCCTTCCTGGTAATCTTCCTCTTTAACCAGTTTGCCTTCTTCATCATAAAACTTCCACACGCCAACCCGGTTTCCGTTGCTGTATTTCCCTTCATACCGCTTGTTGCCGTTTTCATAATAGGTGATCCGCTTTCCGTCACTTTTCCCTTCCCTGAAGCTACCTTCGCTCCAGATATTCCCGTTCTCGAAATAATAGACCCATTTCCCGTCCCGCTCGTCTTCCTTAAAGGAACCTTCCATGCGGATTTGTTTGTTCTGATAGTATTGACGCTCCTGCAACAGCACCCTTGCCCCGTTTTTTTCCCCGTACACCCTCACAAGTCTCGGACTGCCGTCAGGATAAGCTTCCTCCACCACCTCCTTCGTCGCCGGAGAACAGGCAGTAAAACAAGCCAGGAAAACAAAAACAACTGCAAAACAAAACCGTAAAAAATAAACTTGTCTCATATATCATGCAGTTTCACACTACCAAAACCCCTCACTTCATCACCCCCTCACTTCATCACTTCATAACTTCGTAACTCCGTAACTTCGTAACTCCGTAACTTCGTAACTCCTTAACTCCGTAACTTCATAACTTCATAACTTCATAACTTCGTAACTTCGTAACTTCGTAACTCCGTAACTTCATCACCCCGTCACTTCCCAAACACCAGCCGCTGCCCCTTATACTCTTCTTTAAAGGTTCCGTAATCATACACCAGCTTTCCGTTCACAAAGGTCTGAGCCACTTCCGAACGCAGGGTGCTTCCTTCCAGGGGCGACCAGCCGCACTTATACAGGATATTGCTCTTATTCACTTTCCAGGACGAGCGGGGATCAACCACCACCAGGTCGGCCCAGTAGCCTTCGCGTATATAACCCCTTTTCTTGATTTTGAAAAGAATGGCCGGATTGTGGCACATCTTTTCCACGATCTTTTCCATACTGATCACGCCCTGGTGGAAAAATTCCATCATCAGCAGCAGCGAATGCTGTACCATGGGTGCTCCCGAAGGAGCATTGAAATAGGTCTGGGCTTTCTCATCCAGGGTATGCGGGGCATGATCGGTGGCGATCACATCCAGACGGTCGTCCAGAACGGCTTTGAACAGGGCGCTCCGGTCTATTTCACTCTTGATGGAGGGATTCCACTTGATCAGGTTGCCTTTGTTCGGATAATCCGATTCGTTAAACCATAAGTGGTGTACACAAACCTCGGCCGTGATCCGCTTTTGCTGCAGGCTGCTTTTGTTGTCGAACAACGACAGTTCTTTCGCAGTGGACACATGCAGGAGGTGAAAGCGGCTGTTGTACTTATGTGCAAGTTCAACAGCTTTTGACGAAGATTGGTAGCAGGCTTCTTCACTCCTGATCTTGGGATGAAAATGCACTGCAATGTTTTCCCCGTAACGACTCCGGTACAGTTCCGCATTCTGACGGATAATGCCGTCATCCTCACAGTGGGCGGCGATCAGCACCGGCGATTCGGCAAAGATGGCTTCCAGGCTTTGTGGATTGTCCACAAGCAGTTTCCCGGTGGAGCTTCCCATAAAGACTTTCACCCCGCAAACCTTTGCCGGATCAAGCTTTTTGATCTCTTCCAGGTTGTCGTTGGTGGCGCCCAGGTAAAAGGAATAATTGGCAAGACTCTTTTTGGAGGCCATGGCGAATTTCTCCTCCAAAAGGGCCTGGGTAGTGGTGAGTGGCTGGGTATTGGGCATGTCCATAAAACTGGTAACCCCCCCGGCCACGGCAGCCTTGCTTTCTGTATAAATGTCACCCTTGGTGGTCAGACCGGGATCCCTGAAGTGAACCTGGTCGTCGATCACTCCGGGCAAAAGGAAATTTCCGTTCAGATCAAGGGTCTTATAGGTCTTTTCCTTGATCTCAGGTTGTTTTCCGTTCTTATTCCTGATGACTTTCTCAATTTTTCCTTCTTTAATCAGGACCTGCCCTTCAAAGACCTGTCCTTCATTGACGATCATGCAGTTTTTTAACAGGTAATTCATAACACTGCCACCCTCCTTAAGAAACGCGTGTATATTTTTTAAACCAACTCTGAAATTTGAGTGTGATCACACCGAAAATGGCTTCCTTGAAAATGCCTTTCGACATCTTGGATTCCCCCTCGGTGCGGTCGGTGAAAATGATCGGGACTTCGGTTATTTTGAATCCCAGCTTCCATACGGTGAATTTCATCTCGATCTGGAAAGCATAACCGATAAAACGGATCTGTGTGAAATCAATGGCACGAAGCACATCTGACCGGTAGCATTTGAAACCGGCCGTGGTATCCATGATTGGCATCCCGGTCACCAGGCGTACGTACTTTGAAGCGAAATACGACATCAGTACCCGCCCCATCGGCCAGTTCACTACATTGACTCCCTTGATGTAACGCGATCCGATGGCCAGGTCGGCCCCTCCGGTGTCGCAGGCTTCCTTCAGCCTGGGCAGGTCTTCGGGATTGTGCGAAAAGTCGCAGTCCATCTCGAAAACATAGGTGTAGCCCTTCTCCAGAGCCCACCTGAACCCGTGTATATATGCCGTTCCCAGCCCCAGCTTGCCCTTCCGCTCCTCCATGAACAGCCTTCCGGGGTATTCCGGCATCAGCGACCTCACAATGGCTGCCGTCCCGTCCGGGGAATTGTCTTCAACGATCAGTAAATCAAAAGAACCGGGCAGACTGAAGACTTTGCGGATCATCTTCTCCACGTTCTCTTTTTCGTTGTATGTCGGTATGATGACGACACTATCGTTCACAGGCAGCGATTTTAAGGGCACAAAGGTAGCCATTTCCGGATTATTGACAAAATCCTCCACATGGCTGACGGCTTCCTGCAAATTCTTCGTAATTTTGTTACCGGACTGCTTTCCAAGCTCAGATAAAACAAAGCGGATGCTGTTCGTGTTCTTGATAAGTGATTATTAATAAGCTAAATATTATTTTATGAAAAAGTTTACCCTGCTGTTGACTGCCTTTGTCATGTTCATGGGTGTCAGCATCCTGCACTCGCAGACTGTCGTATTTTCAAGTGGTTTTGAAGCATGGAGTGGAACCACGCCCGACAACTGGATGGGAGCCAAAACAAACATACCCCCCGCCAATGTGGTGCAATACACCACCAATGTTCACGGGGGTAGCAGCGCCGTGCAACTCATCAATACCAATACCACGCACGCCCGCTTCACCACACAACCCATGGTACTTGACAGTGGTACAACCTATACCATCAATTTCTGGGTGCGGGGCCAGGGTAATATCCGTACCGGACTCTTCGACGATAGGCCAACCGGATCGGGATATGCCACCTATAACCCTTATATTCAAGTCAATACCGCCACCTGGATATCCCAGAGCCAGGATATTACCTGCGTGAAAAATACCAATATCGGGGAGTTCATTCTTTCGGTGCAGTCGACTGTTGCCACAGGGGATCACCTCCAGGTGGATGATGTCAGCATTACCGAACCCGGACTTCCCGTACCCACGGTCACCATCACCTCCCCGGTCAATGGCGCCACAGTGTACAGCAGCTCGGTGAGTGTCGTGTTTACCGTCAGCAACTTTACAGTCGGCAACCCGGGTACAGGAGTGGACGGCCACCTGCATTACTACCTCGACGGCGGTCCGGCCATCATGTATTACAGTACCGCTCCCATCAATGCATCCAGCCTCACTCCGGGGAACCACCAGGTGGTGCTTCAGCTTGTGGATAACAACCACAATCCCCTGGTTCCAAACCGTGCCGATACGGTCAGTTTCATGGTCGACCAAAACCCTCCCCACCTGAAAACCATTTACCAGATCCAGTACACCCAGGATCCCTCCGGTAACTCGCCCCTGGCCGACTCCGTGGTCAGTGTATATGGTACGGTGACGGGCAAACACGGTGCCGGTTATTTCATCCAGGAGGCATACGGTCCCTGGCATGGGGTGTATGTGTATGATAACCAGAACCAGCCGGCATTGGGAGATTCCGTCTTCCTTACCGGAACGGTGGCCGAATATTACAACCTGACCGAGATCAAGCTGGTGACTGCATTCAACATCCTTGCCAACGGCCTGCCCGGTCCGGCCCCTGTCACCGTGACCTGCTCACAGGTGAACATGGAAGACTATGAGGGCGTGCTCGTGACAGTGAACAATGCCACCTGTGTCAATCCCAGCGCCGGCTTCGGCATGTGGACCATCGAAGATGCCACCGATACGGCCAAGGTGCACAACCTGATGTATACTTACAGTCCGGTACTCAATACCATATATGATGTGACCGGACCGGTCTATTATTCCTTCAACGAATTCAGGGTGGAACCCAGGACTGCGGCCGATGTGGTCATTGTTACCGGGATGAATGAGCAGGAGGGGAACACTGCCGTCCGCATCTATCCCAATCCCGTGCACATGGAACTGCATCTGGAAGGCCTGACGACTGAAGATGAACTCATCATCACCAACCTTGCCGGCCAGACGGTACTGAAGACCAGGCTGACGGGCCAGGCGGATGTTACCCTGGATATCCGGGACCTCCCGGCCGGAACCTACCTGCTGACCCTCACCGGTGCCGCCGGTCATACCACCATCCCTCTCATCAAACGATGATCCCGTAAGGGCGAATGGCATTCGCCCCAACGGTTCCCCTGGCGGGTTGTCCTTTCGGGGCGAATGCTGTTCGCCCCTACGGTTCCCCTGGCGGGTTGTCCTTTCGGGGCGAATGCTGTTGGCCCCTACGGTTCCCCTGGCGGGTTGTCCTTTCGGGGCGAATGCTGTTCGCCCCAACGGTTCCCCTGGCGGGTTGTCCTTTCGGGGCGAATGCTGTTGGCCCCTACGGTTTCCCTGGCGGGTTGTCCTTTCGGGGCGAATGCTGTTCGCCCCTACGGTTTCCCTGGCGGGTTGTCCTTTCGGGGCGAATGCTGTTCGCCCCTACGGTTTCCCTGGCGGGTTGTCCTTTCGGGGCGAATGCTGTTCGCCCCTACGGGGATACCGCCTTCATCAAAAAAATATAAACGGGGAAATGGTCGCTGTAACCGCCCCGGTAAACACCGCCGGCGTACGTGCGGTTCGGGTATCCTTTGTATTGTCCTTCCTTTTGGGTTAAATACGGACGGTTGAAAACCCTTGCCCTGTAAAACCTGAAACTGTCGTAATCATCGCCCAGCAAGGCATGCGACACGATGATCATGTCGAACAGGCTCCACGAATCCCTGTATGCCAGGCTGCCGACCCCTTCCTGTTTGTACATGCGGTACATGGGGTTGTAAAGCTCCCCCGGCCGGGTATCCTCCCGGCTCTTACGGGCTTTCAGGTGATGCAGCAGGCTGCGGTCGTCGGGATTGTCGTTCAGATCGCCCATGATGATGATTTTGGCCTCAGGCTCCAGGCTGAGCAGCGAATCCGTGATGGCCCGGCAGAGATCGGCGGCTGCTTCCCGCAGGGGAGCTGACTTGCTTTCACCTCCGCTCCTGGAAGGCCAGTGGTTTACGATGATGTGGATCTTCTCCCCGTCCAGCAAACCGCTGACAACCAGCTGGTCACGTGTCCGCCAGTCCGGGTCGGAAGCCAGGTGCAGCCTGCGCGACTGGCTGTTCAGTACCCTGAAATGCGCTGTCTGGTATATCATGGCCACGTCTACACCCCGGCGGTCAGGCCCGTCGAAATGCACGATGCCGTATCCGGATTTGTCAAGGGGTGGGGTATTGACCAGATCCTCCAACACCCTCCGGTTCTCAATTTCCGACAGACCCAGGATTACCGGCCCGCTTTTCACCAGTTCGTCGCCGATCTGGCTGATCACCCCGGCAAGATTGGTCAGCTTGGCCCGGTAACGCTCGCCCCTCCATTCATTCTTGCCTTCGGGTAAAAACTCTTCATCGTTGATCTCCGGATCGTTGATGGTATCGAACAGATTCTCAATGTTGTAAAATGCAATGCATCCGATGCGGTACTGCTGCTCCTGGGCTGTAAGACCGGAATGGAACAGCAAAGGCAGTAAGATAATGATGGTGACCAGACGGATCAGGCTCATGGTAAAAAGCGTTTATTTCCCAAAAGTAGGCATCAGACCGATGTCTACGGACTTTGTGTGTGAAAAAAATCGGATGTACTACTGTAAAAGCACTTCACATCTTATACCTCACATCTCATACTTATCTACAAAAATTTCTACCTTTACCCACTTTTTTAAACCCCCGGATATGAGAAAAATAATCACGCTGCTCTTATTGTTAACAATTGGAATACAGGCTTTTGCACAGGAACAACGCTTGCAGGGAAAAGTGGTGGATGCGGTGAGCGGGAATCCCGTGGCAGGAGCGCTGGTCAGCGCTGATGACCAGCTTGCCACGACCGCCAGGGACGGAAAATTCGTGCTTGTCATCACCGGCTCCGGAAACATCAGCCTGTCGGTTACCGCCGAAGGCTATCCCGTGAAACGCATGACAGTGGACCTGCCCATGAACACGGAACTGGTCATTTCCCTGAAGGCGGGGACCGCTCCTGTGGAGACCGCCGGTTTATCGGATGTATCCATCGCCTCCCTCGATATGGAGAACGACCAGCAGGGACAGTACATCTCCGGCCTGCTGCATGCCACGGGCGATATTTTCATATCCACGGCGGGCTATACCCTGGGAGCGGCTTACTTCCGCATCCGTGGTTACGACGCCGAAAACACGGCCGTCTATATGAATGGTATCCTGGTCAATGATCCCGAGAACGGCAGACCCACCTGGTCAGAGTGGGGCGGACTCAACGATGCCACACGTAACAAGGAAGTTATCAACGGCCTGTCGCATGCAGATTTCAGCTACGGCGACCTGGGAGGAACCACCAATATCATCACCAGGGCCTCACAATTCAGCAAACAGCAGAAGTTCTCCTATTCCCTTACCAACCGGGCTTACCGCCAGCGACTCATGTACACCGCTTCCACCGGACTGATGAAAAACAACTGGGCCTTTGCAGTGAGCCTGTCGCACCGCTGGGCCGAAGAAGGCTATGTGGAAGGAACCTTCTACGATAACTGGGCCTATTTCCTCGCAGCCGAAAAGAAATTCAGCCAGGAACACAGCCTCGCCCTTACGCTGTATGCATCTCCCACCAGGCGGGGCATGCAGGGCGGCGCCACCCAGGAAGCCTACGACCTTACGGACAACAGGTATTATAACCCCAACTGGGGCTACCAGGAGGGCGAAAAGCGGAATGCCAGGGTCAGGAACGCCCACGAACCCATGATCATCCTGAACGATTACCTGAGTTTCGGGCAGCATACCCGGCTGACGCAGTCACTGGGGATATCCTTCGGCAAGTTCGGTACCACTGCCCTTAACTGGTACAATGCACGCGATCCGCGACCAGACTATTACCGCTATCTTCCCTCCTATGAAACCGATCCCCTCGTGGTGGAAGCCATGACCGAAGCCTGGCAAAATGATCCGGCACATTCCCAGATCAACTGGAACCGCCTCTACCAGATAAACTACCTGGCCAACCGGCAGGGCAAACAAGCCAATTACGTGCTCGAGGAAAGAAGGCTCGATCATACCCGTTTCACCTATAGTGCCCTTATCAACAGCCAGTTAAGGAAGAACCTGGCATTCTCCGGCGGATTGAACCTCAGCCGCTATAACGGGCATCACTATAAAAAACTGTTCGACCTGCTCGGAGGGAACTACTGGATGGATATCGACCAGTTCTCGCAGCGGGATTTCTCCATGGATACCGTGACCATACAGAATGATCTGAACAATCCCGACCGCATTGTAAAAGAAGGAGATATCTATGGCTATGATTATGATATCCATGTAAATACCGGAGACCTGTGGGCCCAGGCAGCGTTCACCTTCAACCGCATCGACTGCTTCGCTGCTGCCCGCCTCAGTTCCACCACCTTCTGGAGAGACGGAAAAATGAGAAACGGCAGGGCCCCGGACAATTCCTACGGAGAATCTGACAGGAAAAACTTCCTCGATCCCTCGGTGAAAGCCGGTGCAACCCTGAAAATCACGGGGCATCATTTCCTCCAGGCGAATATGGGCTACCAGAGCAAGGCCCCCCTGGTGCGCAATGCGTTTCTCTCCCAATACATTAAAAATACTTTCGCCAAAGGACTCGAAAGTGAAACCCACCTGAGCGGCGACCTGAGCTATATCTACCGGAGCGACCGCCTGAACCTCCGCCTGACCGGATATCACACCATCTTCCGCAACCAGACCGAACTGATGAGTTATTATCATGACGATTACCTTACTTATGTGAACATGTCCCTCACCGGGATCGACAAAGTGCACCAGGGCCTTGAACTGGGCACTGAATGGAAGGCCACCAAAGCCCTGAGCATTTCGCTGGTGGGCGCCCTCGGGAATTTCATCTTCACCTCCCGGCCCGAAGCGGTGATCTCCACCGAGAACGGGTCCCGCGCCGACAGTACCGAGCTTATTTATCA
>Ga0302252_1000515_pt1 | contig 32879 bp, 28 predicted proteins | sample AAG_RA_Leu_MG_FD_193511 | JGI IMG/M metagenome (GOLD analysis project Ga0302252, IMG submission 193511) | Enriched activated sludge microbial communities from anaerobic digester in WTTP, New Holstein, Wisconsin, United States - AAG_RA_Leu | ecosystem: Engineered > Bioreactor > Anaerobic >... | reverse complement strand
GCTTAAATACTCCTCAGCGGTCTTGATCGAACAAAAAATTGAAGGAACGGAAGTCACCTGTGCAATTCTTGGTAGTATTTGCCCGCGAGCGCTTCCGCTAATTGAGATATTTACTCCTTCTGGAACCTATGATTATGAAGCTAAATACACCGTTGGACAAAGTCAGCATATTATCCCCCCACGACTGCCCGAATCATACCAAGCCGTGGCGCAGAAGGTTTGTCTCCAAGCATATCAAGCGCTCAATTGCCGTGGGTTGGCGCGGGTAGATTGTATCATTGACCGACAAGGCGATCCCTGGGTGCTGGAGGTCAATACTGCACCCGGGATGACCGAATTAAGCCTATTTCCGGATGCCGCCAGAGCAGCCGGCATGTCCTTCTCTGAATTAGTATCCTGGTTGGTTGAGAATGCTCAGTTGGATTACCCAATTGCCGCCAATTCCCGCGAGCTGTAATTATTCATTGGCTCCTACGCACATTTGGTTTAGCTGGCATTTCAATGTGCCGATCCGGAGGAAACAGTGCCATTAAACACCCGCAATAAAATGCTTTTCTTTTTTTTAACGATCACTCTAATTCTCGCCCTATCACTGTTCGTAGCAGTGTATATGGATTGGGTGTGGTTTGCTTCATTAGGATTCGCTAACACCTATAAGACCATGCTGTTTTCAAAGTCAGTACTGAGCCTGCTAGTGGGCTTGTTCTTTTTTCTCTTGTTTATCTGCAATTTCCTCATTACCCGCCCTTCTTTGCTGGCCATCGCGCAGAGATCGCCCAAAAACGTAGTCAGATTACAAAAACCCTTTTGGGAAGTTTTTTTGGAAGGCCGAGGACTTTTATTTTTCTTTTTCATTCTCAGTTTTTTTCTTTCTTATCTGTTTGGAACAGTAGCTTCTCAAGATTGGATTTTGGTACAACAGTATCTTCACGCTCAAAGTTTTGGCTATTTTGATCCTTTGTTTTTCAAAGATATCGGTTTCTTTATTTTTAAGTTGCCTTTTTATGAAATGATTTACGGATACCTAATCGGAGGACTGACTGCGGCCACAGCAATCGTTGCTATGATTTATGTCATTTCCAGTCCTTCTTCTTTTTTTCAGAAAGAATTGCGTTCACAAATTACCAGACCGAAACTTCATCTTTCACTTCTGTTTGCCATGTTGCTCGGTGTCAAGGCTTGGGGCTATCAGCTTGATATGTATCAGCTTCTTTTTTCCAAGACCGGGATCGTTTTTGGCGCTACCTATGCTGACGTGCATGGAAAACTAATCGCTTTTCAAACACTGGAGTTACTGGCGGCTGCATGTGCTCTGCTGGTTGTATTCAATATCTTCATTAAACAACTTAAATGGGTCGTGTATAGCATCCTTTTTCTGGCCTGCTCATCCTTCTTACTAGGAACCATGTACCCCAATATTATTCAGAAGTTTCGCGTCATTCCCAACGAGTTTCAGATGGAGGAAACCTATATAAAATATGCCCTGGAATATACCCAAAAAGCCTATGCTCTTGACCGTATTAAGCGCCATCATTTTCCAGCCGATATGAATTTGGGATTAAATGAATTGAAGAACAACGAAGAGATCCTCGTAAATATGCCTCTTTGGGATTCCCAACCGCTGAAACAAGCCTATGAGCAATTACAGGAAACGAGATTATACTACGTGTTTAAGGACATTGACATCGATCGTTATGAAGTAAGCGGAAAACTTCGGCAAGTTGCTGTTTCAGCACGAGAACTCTCGACAGAACAACTTCCCGAGCAGGCAAAAACGTGGGTCAACGAAAAGCTGAAATATACTCATGGTTATGGTGTGGTTATGAGCCCAATTAATGCGGTAACGACAGATCGACTTCCCCAATTTTTCATTAAAGATATTCCGCCGACAAGTATCGACGATGTACCTATGGTTACCCGACCGGAAATCTATTTTGGAGAGGAAACTAATTCATATGCAATTGTAAAAACCGCCACACCCGAGTTTGATTATCCTTCTGGTGATCAAAATATTGAGAGTTTTTATCGGGAGCATTCCGGTATAGCTTTAAACTCAATCTTTAGAAAAATAATGTTTGCTTTGGGATTGGGTGATTACAAGATTCTTCTATCACAAGAACTCAGTCCCGAAAGCCTTCTCCTCTTAAACCGCAATATTCATGAGCGAGTTCGCAAACTCGCGCCGTTTCTCAAGTTTGACGATGATCCATACCTGGTGGTTAGCGAAGGCAGGCTGTTTTGGCTGTTGGATGCCTACACCACAACTGAAAGATTTCCTTATGCAGAGCCGGTTGAGGGGTGGGGAAATTATGCTCGAAATTCAGTTAAAATCTCGATAGACGCTTATAATGGAAACACCAAATTCTATATTTGCGACTTAGACGATCCTATAATTAATGCCTACCGTCATATTTTCCCGAGCATGTTTGCCGATATGGTCGAAATGCCGTTGGATTTAAGAAAGCACATCCGTTATCCTAAAGACTATTTTCTGCTGCAAGCCAACACATATTCAACTTTTCATACTGATGACCCATTGGCCTTCTATAATAATGAGGACAAATGGAGCATTCCAAGCGAATTGCTGGGGGGTAAGAAAGTACAGATTTCACCTTATTACGCCATTTTGCGTCTCCCCGGTGAAAAATACAGTGAATTCGTTTTGATGTTGCCATATACTCCAACCAAGAAGGAAAACATGGTGGGCTGGTTATGCGCACGTTCTGACGGAGAATATTATGGTCAGACTCACATGTACAGCTTCCCTAAACAGAAATTAGTTTATGGACCGATGCAAATCGAAGCCCGTATTGACCAGGACGCTGAAATTTCGAAGGAACTTAATCTATGGAATCAGAGGGGCACAAACACCTTCCGAGGTAACCTGATCACAATCCCGATCGAACATTCTCTTCTTTATATTGAACCACTCTATCTCCAGGCCGAGCAGAGTCAGTTGCCAGAACTGCTTCGCGTTTTTATCTCATACGGTGACATTGTAGTAATGGAGAAAGATGTTAAATCAGCAATTGATAAATTATTCACAACCGCGAATGTTTTTACGCCCTCGGAATCCGGTGAAGCAACCAATAATCCAGAAGGACCAGAAATCACACTGGAAGAACTGATTGCCGGTGCACAGCAAACATTCTCAGATGCACAGGAAAAGTTGCGTAATCGTGATTGGGCGGGGTATGGAGAGAGCATGCAGGAGTTGGAAGCAATTCTCAAGGAAATGTCAAATGTAGTTCCTGACAAAATCAACAATAGTTAAGGATGAACGCAAATGGAACAGCCTCGAGAAACGCCGATTGTGTGTTTGGGCGACAGTCTGACCTGGGGATTTCCTTATGGCCCCGAATATTCCTGGGTACACATTGTTAAACAACGAATTTTAGAAAAGCGAATAGTGCTGGTTAATCGGGGAATAAATGGCGATACCACCGAAGGAATGCTCGAACGCTTTGATTCATCTGTTTGCAGTCAGCATCCGGTGGCCGTCATTGTGCTCGGCGGAACTAACGATATACTAGTCCGTGAGTCACTAAGCCGCGTCGAATATAATATTGAACACATCGTTGCAAAAGCGCGGGAGAATGCTATTAAAATCATATTGGGCCTTCCGATCCCCCTCGGTTGGGCGGAGCCGGAGCGTAGACTAACTCGGTTGCGGGAATGGATTCGGGCTTACGCGCAAGAACACGATTTAAAATGCATTGATTTTGCCGCGCCCTTCTATCGTGCCGGCTCAATTGAAATTCGTCATGAATTCTATCTGGATGGAGGTCACCCCACCAAAGAAGGGTATCAGCTTATGGCTGATCAGGTTGATCTCCGGCTTTTACAGGCTCTGATTGAACCTTCCTGACTTTTACTTAAAACTGAATCACATTCTCAATACTGACGGGGAGAAGAGGCCTAGTTTTTACTATCATAGGTTCATCCTGACCAGACCATATTTTTATGTGAACTTGATTTAGACCACGGGCATCACTGAAACCGGCGACTAATGCGGCAATTTCTTGTAACCTTGGATCATCTGCTGAAATTTTTTTACCGAAAGATTCAAGCAGTCCAATTGGTCCTGGATGTGATTCAACTTCCAGCAAAATGTCGTCGGGCAATGCAATACTAATCAAATTTTCGTTCTCCAATTTATTTCTGCCAATTATTACATGCCAATCGGCGAAGCACATAAAATGACGCCCCTTTTTCAGCCTATTCAACTGCGTAAAAGTGGCATGAGGATTTGCTAACAAGTAAATCTTCAGGCGGGATGCAAAAGCCGGTTCTGTCAACAAACAGCCTCCGGCGGGCGAAGGATAGTCGACCACCTGCATTTGCCGAGCGAGCTCCATTTGGGGCTTCCGCGATCGTCCCGAAATTGCGTGCAACTCTTGCCGCTGAATCCACCCATTGATCTCGGGAATTGTTGGCTCAAGTAGTTGTGCTGACAAGGGACGCACTATTAAACCCGGAAATCCACTGATGTTCTCTACGATTTGCAGAGCACCTCTGTTTTGAGATTTCGGCCGCTGGTTCAACACCTCACCAGTAACTAAAAAAGAAGCGCCAACTGTTTTCATGTGCTGACCCGCAATGTTCAACATCAGACCATGGCAGTCAATGCAGGGATTCATGTTTTTCCCAAAACCATGAGGCGGATTGCTGAGTAACGGCATAAAAGCCTGGTGAAAATCAAGTGTTATCAGATCGATGCTGAGCATTGAAGCTGCTCTGTGTGCATCATCAATATCTCCCACAAATGCATTATGGAAGTGCATCCCAATAACCTCAATATTTTGTTTTTGCATGATTTTAACGGCCAGCTGGCTGTCTAACCCGCCTGAGAAGAGCGCGATTGCTTTCATTGTTCCCTCGCTGAATGATTCTTCGCAACTTATTCAATGGAGATAGTTGAGCATTAAAGCCATGTTTCAGAAATCATTGTCTTCAATACTATTATACATATTTGCACTCCGGCCGGTTTTGGTTATGCTGAGTCTGATTATTAGCTTTTTAAATTTCGTTGTTCCCGCTCCTCCGGCTTATGGTGCATCCCCCAATTTGTTCATTTCAGCACCGAGTGCGGTCCTTTTTGATTGCAAGTCAAAGCAGGTTTTGTTCGCGAAAAACGCTGATGCCGTGTTGCCGTTTGCCAGTACCACGAAAATAATGACAGCCATAGTTGTGTTGGAACATGCAGGTTTGCAGGATATAGTCACGACGTCGCGCTCCGCCGTTGCCGTGGAGGGCACCAGAATTTACCTGGCTTCAGGCGAACAGAAAACAGTTGAGCAATTGCTCTACGCTGCTCTCTTGAATTCCGCCAATGATGCCGCCTTTGCCTTAGCCGAACATGTGGGCGGTGGTTCAGTCGATACCTTCGTCCAAATGATGAACAATACTGCAAAACAGATCGGAGCGAATAACACCTTTTTTTGTAATCCTACCGGCTTAGATCAGCCTGGTCATTGTTCAACTGCATCTGATCTCGCGACAATTGCATGCTATGCCATGAAAATACCAGCATTTAAGACAATAGTCGGCACCAAAACATTGCCTTGGAGCGGCACCGAGCACTCCGCCACCTTATCCAATTTAAACCGAATGCTTTGGTTGAAATCTGGTGTAACCGGAGTGAAGACCGGGTTTACGACACAGGCCCGCAATTGTTTGGTTACCAGTCTCGCGTTAGATGACCGTGAACTCATCACAGTGATTCTTGGTTCGGAAAGCAACCTCTGGTTAGAAACGTCCAATCTTTTGGATTATGGAATGTTGGAATACAAGAATGAGGTCCTGGCTAAACCTGGAGAAATCCTAGCGACAACCACTGCTCGCAACGGACGCAGCGTACCCTTGACAATTGACGAGCCAATCATAATCTCCGTCCCTAAGAATTGTTGCGAATCTTCATCGCCGGAGGTGCAAATAAGCTATTTGCCTTCACCGTCAACTGCCGCTGGCACTCAGGTTGGTTGGGTACATTTCACAATTAGCAATAATACCTACGGTCCGTATCGACTTGTAACCGCTTCTTCGATACCTGCAAATCCCATGGATTTAAGTATAATCATCGGTTTAAGCTTGGCTTTAGCCAGCTCTCCGATTGTGACAATCGCAGGAGCTAGAAAAGCACGTCGAAGACGCAGGCGCCGTCGCCGAAAGGCAGTCAACTAGACATTTAATTCCTTGGGTGGTAGAATGTGCGCAATATACAGATATCAAAATCAGCATCATTCAATAAGGAGGAAAGTTTATGGACAAGGCGGTCCGACTTCTTGTATATTCCTCGTTGCTGCTAATTGCGTTTATTTTCGGCGGATTGGTTTCCGCAGAGAATGTCCAGACTTCTCCTGATCTCACCGTAATGTCGTCTCCGCCAAACAGTCAGGCAGCAGGCAGCGATCAGGTTCTGAAAGTCACGGCTGATCCGTTGACTATCCCGGATATCGTCGCTAAGGTTGCTCCCAGCATTGTCAATATCAATACCACAGCACCCGGTGTCTCCAATCCATTATTTGATGATCCAGCATTCAGAGAGTTTTTTGGCGGGATTGTACCGCCAGGTAGTTCTCTCCAGCGAGGATTGGGAACCGGTTTTATTGTTTCGGAAGACGGATTGATCATCACAAATGAGCATGTCGTTAATGGTGCCGAAAAAATAGAGGTCAGCATTATTGGCCAAGACAAACCACTGCCGGCACGATTAATCGGTTCTGATCATACGCTTGATTTAGCTGTAATCAAAGTCGATTCCAGTAATAAACTGCCGATTTTACCGATGGGTGATTCCTCCCTCATCCGGGCTGGAGAATGGGTTGTTGCCATAGGTAATCCCTATGGGCTTGATCACACAGTTACAGTGGGAGTGATTAGCGCCTTAGGCCGACCGGTTCCTGTTGAAGACCGGATCTATAGAAATCTCATTCAAACCGATGCTGCCATTAATCCCGGAAATAGCGGAGGACCGTTGATCAACTTGGAAGGCAAGGTCATCGGCATCAATACGGCAGTCAATCAACAGGCACAGGGAATCGGATTTGCCATTCCCATTAACACTGCCAAAGAAGTTCTCGAGCAACTCATAACTAAAGGAAAAGTGGTTCGTCCTTGGCTTGGCATTTACATGCAGAATATAACTCCCGAAATCGCCAGCTATTTCAGTCTCGAATTAGAACGTGGAGTAATCATTAGTGATGTCATTGCCGGCAGTCCCGCTGACAAGGCACAATTCAAACCTTACGATATCATCCTCAAAATTGACAGGCAGCCAGTTTTAACAACGGATGAAGCAGTGAATGCCATTCGCGGTCATCAAGTAGGAGATCGAATCAATATTGAGTTGTCTCGGTCCGGTAAAATTGTAGAAATCACTGTTACTCTCGGTGAACAGCCATAACTTGAATAATATTTTGGAAGGAGGGATGCGAAATGATTGAACATCGACCGCAATTTGAAAACCAGGTCTTCCGACCAGTTCCAACCATGGGTGGAGTACTTGGCTTCGTGGTGTTCCTGATGTTGGTAGCCGGCATTGGTGGGGGCTTTACGTATGCGTTAGCTGAGGCCAGCGCCACTGTACGTGCAATGCTTATGATTCCCTTTTTCATCTTTGCCTTGCTTGGCTTCTATATTGTACTGGCATTTTTTACTATAAAGTACAGCGCATCATCAGAATCACTTGATTTACAATGGGGGATTTGGAAAAGGCGCATTGCTTGGTCTGAAATTCAGGCCATCGAACGAGTTAAAGGATTGCCCAAAATTTGGCCGGTATTCGGAGCGAATTGGCCAGGTTACTGTGCCGGCGCTTTTTCAATAAGCGGTCTAGGGGTAATGACCATATTCGGCACCGAAATTGAGGATAATCTCATTGTAATTCGTTCAGAAAAAGGCGTCTTTGCGATAACACCTGCCCAGATATCATCCTTTCTGGAAATTGTTCAGAAAAAAACCAAGCTTTTCATACAAAATCTGGATCTAGACGACATGCCTGAAGCAGTAATGCAGCCAGTTCCTTCCGAAGATAATATTTACTTAGCCTTAGCTGGACTAAATTTTGTCAGTTTACTTGGATTCATCGCCTATTTGGTTGCCTTCTTTCCCGGAGCAGTCTCAGCTGCGAAGAGTCAGGGTATCCCAGGTCCACCACGAGAATTAGTTTTGTTAGCCGTAATCTCTTTGGTGCTTTTTTTTGTTAACATTGGCTCAGCTCGTAAAATTTATCAGAATATGGCGGCTGGCAGTTACATGCTCTGGGGAATCGGTATCTTCATCACACTCTTTTTTGCAGCTTTGTCTATGTATATAATTAGTTTTAGTTAATCTTTTCAACCACGGATATTAAAAGGATCAAAAAACAGACGGCCCGACCGGGCCGTCTGTTTTGGCATCTTGTGAGATATGGAGAAATTAATTTATTACCGGTGCAATCAATTCAAAAGGATGGACCACCCGAATCGGTTTTTCCAGATTTCTTAAACCATATGCGATCTGGGTGGAGCAGCTTGGACAGGCTGTTGCCACCAGTTCTGATTCAGTTGCAATTATCGCCTCAACTTTCCGGTCGAGTATTTTCATTGAGAGATCATAATGCGATAACGCAAATGTACCAGATCCACCACAGCAGGCATCTGGATCCGGCAGCTCCACAAAATCCAGCCCGTCAATCAACTGCAAAACTGTCCGTGGTTGTTGTTTGATTTTTTGGGCTTTGGCTAAATGGCACGGATCATGATATGTTACCCGAGTATTCTTGGATAATTTCGCTGGCAGGGAGTCTAAACTCAAAACGTCAGTCAGCAGGGGGTGAACATCGATCGCTTTTCCGCGCAGCCATTCCATGGCTTTCATGACCCTTTCCGGTTGAGCATTCTTGATCAGGTCGTTTTGCTCAGCTATTTCCTGCCAACCGCCAACCTGATAATAGGGACTGTTCAGTGCAGATGTACAGGACGCACAATCACTGATTACAAAGTCTACATCGGCCTCTTTGAGTTGAAGAGCGTTTTCCATCGCCAGCCAAGCGGTCACCGGCAGCATACCATTAGCAACGTGAGGCATGCCGCAACAACGTATGCCTTCCGGGATTATAACCTCAATGCCCAGGTGATTAAGCACCTTAACTGTAGCCACTGCAACGTTGGGGTGCAGATAATCCGTTCCGCAACCCAGGAAGTAGGCCACCCGAAGTTTTCTTTTCCCACGAGCAGGGCTGACTCGCGGTAATAGAGCATGAGCAGGTTGGCTCGGGATGTTATTCATAATTTGTTCAGCGCGCGATAGATCACCCGGCAACACCTTGGTTAAACCAGTTATGCGCGCAAATGAACGTAGTTTTAATCGGTCCGCCAATCTCATCGATCCCATGAGAGTGGCCAATTTCTTGGGATCCGCCCAAATCGATTCAAAAATAATTTTTCTCGCGGTTGAAGGGTGCTTTAAAGCAAGGTACGATCGAGCTTCCGCCACCAACTCGTGAACCGGTATAGCCGAAGGACAATTTTTGGTACAAGCTTCGCAAAGCAAACAATCACCAAGCTTCTGATTTACCTTGTCATTTGCTTCTAAAAGCCCATCACGAATCATTTGCACCAAAAAAACTTGTCCGCGAGGAGCAAAATTTTCGGTTTGATATTCTCTAAATATCGGACATGCGCTCCGACATTGACCGCAGCGCACACATTTCTTTATCTGCTCATTGACAACAGTAGAATTTGCAAACACTATTGTTCCCCCTCAGATGGAAACATTTTGCCAGGATTCATCAGACCCTTCGGATCGAGCGTTTTCTTCACTGATCTCATTACCTTAACCGCTGCACCATGCTCCAATTCAGCATATTGGGCACGAACTGCGCCAACGCCATGCTCTCCGGTAGTAGTACCGCCCAGAGTGACTGCAAGTTTATGGATTTCATCAACCAGCTTATTCGCTGCTTCAACCTCTTTTGGATTTTCTGGATCGATAACCGGTGCAGTGTGGACATTGCCATCACCAATATGACCGTAATTAACCACTTTTATCCCATGTTTGGCGCCAAGACTGCGAATTGAACGAAGAGTTTCAGCAACCTTGGACAAAGGCACACTAATATCTTCCCCAGCAAAAACCCGGCTGCCGTCCGGTCGCACCCGAGCAGCAGCTGCTGCAACCACGCTTCTGCCTTCCCATAAATCAGCCATCCGTTTAGGATCAGTTGCCCACTCGACCTGGATGGCCCGTTTTCCGGTAACTTCTTGAATACGGCTCCCTTCCCATTGCACGCTTTCAACATTACCATCAACTTCAAACAGCAGGATCGCTTCGGCGTTGGGCAAATTGATGTCAGGCCGATACATATTAACTGCTTTTATCGCCGACTCATCCAAGATTTCTATTCCCGAAGGTAAAATCCCAGCTTGATATACTTCCAGCACTGAGGCCGGGGCATCATCCAAATCTTTATAAACTGCCATTACAATGCCCCGCGATTTTGGTTTGGGCCAGATCCGCAGACGGATCTGCGTAATGACCCCCAGGATGCCTTCGGAGCCAACAAACAGTTTGGTCAAATTCAGTCCGGACACACTCTTTACTGCTTTTGATTTCATGCCGCCAGTAAGGATTACGTCTCCGTTGGGGAGCACCACTTCCAGACCAAGGATATATTGTTCGGTTGTCCCGTACTTTACGGCGCGTAATCCACTCGCGTTATTCGCGACCATGCCGCCGATCGTGCACATCCGAGTACTGCCGGGGTCAGGCGGAAAAAACATACCATGTTTCTGCAGCTGTTCATTCAACTTGGCATGGATGACTCCCGGCCGGACTAAAACCTGCATATTAGGCACATCAATATCTTCGATGGTATCCCAAGGTGAGAGATCCAAAATTATTCCTCCGGAAACCGCCACACTTCCGCAGGTCTCACCCGTACCTGCACCGCGAGGGGTAACCGCAATATTTTCTCGACTTGCCAGCCGCATCACAGCAGCTACCTGCTCGGTTGACCGCGGGGTGACGACGACATCTGGAATATATTGATGTTGACGAGCCAAGAAGGAACTGTCGTAAGAATAATAAAGTAAATCAACCGGATCAGATATAACTTTGTCATCCCCAAGAATGGTTTTTAGTTCCTTGACTAGAGCAGCTCGATCCATTCTATAATTCGCACCTCTTTCAATATGATATTGTTCCATGATAAAATTGGCTTGTCTTGGCTGATTATATCATATAGATTACCTGCTTCGGAGATAGTTCAATGCAGCTGAAAATCCAGAAATTACGTGACCGCATTGCGTCGCTCTTGTCACCCGACAAGATTAGAATATTAGAACCAATGAAATATCACACGACGTTTTGCATCGGAGGCCCGGTCGATGCTCTTTTTATGCCCGAATCGGAAAGAGAAGTTCTAAACATACTAGAGATTTGTCGGGAACTTGAGATCCCCTGGATGGCGGTAGGGGAGGGCAGCAACCTCTTGGTCAGGGACAGCGGCATTCGCGGTGTTGCCCTAAAAACCAACCGGGCTTTATCGCGCATAACGGTCGACCCTCCGTTTTTGCAGTCGGAATCGGGAGCCAGCCTTTCTGCAGTCTGTCACAAAGCTGCCGCTTACGGTCTTTCCGGCCTGGAATTTGCCTATGGTATACCCGGATCGATCGGTGGAGCGGTTGTCATGAATGCCGGAGCTTATGGAAACGAAATTTGCGAACTCATCACCCGGGTATGGATCATTGATGAAAACCAGAGCATTCGGATGCTGTCAAAAAACGAACTCAATTTTTCATATCGAAATAGTATTTTTCAGCAAAAACAGTGGCTGATTGTCAGAGTCGAACTCGCATTGCATCATTCCAACGAGCAAAACATTCGGCATTTAATGCATCATTTGATTTTTGAGAGAAGGGCCAAGCAACCCTTGGATCTGCCGAGTGCCGGAAGCGTTTTCAAACGTCCGGCTGGAATCTATGTCGGCCCTTTAGTAAGCTCCTTAGGATTAAAAGGTTGCCGAGTCCATGATGCACAAATTTCAAAGAAGCATGGCGGCTTCATCGTCAATCTCGGCAATGCCAGCGCAGCCGATGTCCTTCAGTTGATTCAGCATACGCAAACCACGGTTCAGCAGAAGCGGGGCATTATCCTGGAACCGGAAGTTCAAATTATTGGTGAAGATCGTGCTCCTCAATTTTAGGCAAAATTGAACCACCATATGGAATAACTATGATTTTAGCCGCTTCACCCAGCTTGCTCTGAGCATGCTGCAAAGCAGCATTGCAGGTATCGAACGGTTTCATAAAGATCCGGCTAACCGATTCGGGCGCAAAGGAGGACACAAGATAAACATCTGCTTTCTCCAAAACCTTAGCGATGGCTGCAGCTTTATGACCGCCTAGCTCGAAATTTTTTCTGATTGCGGTTGTTAGTTGATCCGGCTTGGCCACAGAATGCAACCATCTTTCAAAGGTAGCTTCTCCCAAGCCTTCTTTACAGGACGCAACCAAAATAATGATTCCTCCCGGCCGAACAGCATGTTGGGCATTATCCAGCGCCTTTTGTGCCTGGTAGAGATTAATATCTTTCGGATATCCACCCGGCGAAACAACCACAATATCCGCCTGGCGTTGGATAGGAAGCGAATACATGGAATCCAAATACTTACATCCAGCCCGATGAGCCGCAATTGGATGCCCGGCCACTGCATGCACGATTTCCTTCTTTTCATCCAATACGACATTGAGAATGAAATCAACCGGCAAATATCGCAAAATTTCTTCGATATCCTCACGGACCGGATTGCCCGTGAGTCTGCCAGCCTGCGCACCCGGCAATACCATCATCTTGTGATTTGCTTGGATTGTAGTATGATTGCAGACCCCCGGCAGTATTGCTTTAGCTCCGCCGCTATACCCCGCGAAATAATGATACTCAATGTTCCCCAAACAAATTCTCCGATCAGCTTCGGCGACAGGTTTAAAAACCTCGATCGGGGTTCCTCGCGAGGTTGTTCCAATGTGCAGACAATTTTCGGGATCACTGTCCAAAACCTCTATACCTGGAGGAAGCTCTCCCAACAGAGCACGCTGCTCCTGCCGGCTATGGCTCCTGTGAATCCCAAGCGCGAACACAATGCTGACATTTCGCCATTCGACGCCGGCCTCGGCTAGTTCCTCTAAAATTCCCGGGATTACTCTAGCGCTCGGGAACGGCCGGGTAATGTCACTGGTAATGATCACAATCTTTTCGCCTGAGCGAACACATGCTCGTAACAGGGGTGATTCAATCGGTTCGGTTAAAGCCGCTTGAATTGGATCTTGAAAGGTTTCTCGTTTTGGTAGTTCCTTCGGCGTCAGCACCGCCAACAAAGCTTCGTCTGCAACCTCAATTTCCTGAAAATCATGGTCAAAGCCGAGTCTAACTTTCATTATGAAGTTCTCCTCACATTAACATTGCGAAAATAGTTTACCATTAAACTGCAGCTGTTGGAAAATGCTTGATTTATGACAGCCTCATGTGTAAAATGATTAAAGTTGAAGTCCGGGGGTATAGCTCAGTTGGGAGAGCGTCTGGTTCGCATTCAGAAGGTCGGGGGTTCGAATCCCCCTATCTCCACCAAAACAAATTCCGCAGTTCAAATGCGGCTTTCGGAAACCGGGCAGGAAGCCTGGTTTCTTTCTTTTCCGAGGAGGGATCGGAGTAGGTGGATATAATCAAGATCATCCTGAATAATTGCTCACAATTTTCATCTAAGCCGGTGCTGTTTGATGATCTTCAGTATAATTATAAACTACTTGGAGACAACTCCCGAAAATTGGCCGGAGCATTGCAGCGAATGGGCGTTCAACCCGGCGACCGTATAGCTGTGCAACTTCCGAAATGCGTCGAGTTTATTTATTTGTTCCTAGCAGGTTTACAAATCGGTTCCATTATGGTTCCTTTAAACAACACCTACACTCTTGACGAAATCAAGTATTTCCTATCTGACTCGGGGTGCAAACTTTTTGTTTGCGACCAAGAAATGAAAAATATTTTTAGCCACATCTCCGTTTCTTCCAGCACACTCGATCATTGCTTGTCACTATCGGAACTGTCAGCTCTTTGTTCAGGAGAGGACAATTGCTGCGACTCAGAGCATCATGCCGAAGATCCCTGCCTCATCATTTATACCTCGGGGACAACTGGCAAATCGAAAGGCGCCGTCTTAACCCGCAACAATTTACTGAGTAATTACCTATCCTTGAAGGAAGCATGGCAGTACCACCCAGATGACATTTTGCTCCATTGCCTGCCCTTGTTTCATGTCCATGGGCTTTTGGTCGCTTTCCTAGGAGCGGCTGCTACCGGTATGGGTATGGTCATTCGGACAAAATTCGATGCGGAAGATGTTTTGCGCTGTATTAACACATATCACTGCACAATTTTCATGGGTGTACCAACTATGTACCAGCGCTTACTGCAGGTGGCACATAGATCCCAATTCCGTACTTCTTCAATCCGCTTATGGATATCCGGCTCCGCTCCATTAACGGCAAGCACGTTTATTGAATTTACGAAAGCATTCGACAGCACAATTTTAGAGCGCTACGGAATGTCTGAAACTGGAATGAACATCTCAAATCCGCTTTGGGGCGAACGAAAACCAGGCAGCATCGGTTTACCCTTGCCCGGAATAGCGGTAAGAATTGTCGATGATCAGAGCTTGGATGTCTCCCACGGAAGCGTTGGCCAACTATTGATCAAGGGCGCCAATGTCTTCCAAGGATATTGGCGACAACCTGAAAAAACCGCCGAATCATTTGTTGACGGCTGGTTCAAAACCGGCGACCTTGGATATCAGGATGAAGCTGGCTATTTTTATCTAGTCAGTCGGGCTAAGGATTTAATCATCTCGGGTGGCCTCAATGTATATCCCAAGGAAGTTGAAGACACCATTGAACAGCTGGACACTATAGCCGAAGCAGCAGTGATTGGAATTCCGGATCAAGATCTGGGAGAGCAAGTCGTCGCCGTCGTTGTTCCTCGAAATAATAAAACGCTTACTTCGGCTTCGGTTATCAGCTATTGCAGAAATAAACTTGCGCCTTACAAATGTCCCAAGCAAGTCCACATTGTTTCAGAACTACCCAAAAACACCATGGGCAAGATTATGAAAAATCAATTGCGTGAATCATATCGTATGCCGACGTGAAAATAAATCCAACGTTGATTTCTTGACTTGATAATTGCTATATTGTATGTTTTTCGTGTATTCTTGTAATTGAAGGAGGAGTCGATTACATGCCAACATATACCTTCGAATGCGAGAAATGCGGACGTTATGAGATCAGCCTGAGGCCGAGTGAGTGTCAATTAACCGCATGCCCTCATTGCCAGAGCTCTATCCGCAGAATATTCAAACCAAATCCAAACTTTTACAAAATGAATGCTGATTGGGGCAAAGAAAAGCATCAGAAATTGATGGATATGGATGATCTTGATGATCCTAGTTTCAAATGGAGCAAACTTAATCAGCAGGATATGATGGATTCTTACAAGGAAAGACGATGGGGAACCCGCAATCCCGATCCGGAGCAGGTCATTGCGGAATGCTCCAGTGAGCCCTGGGAATAGCCATTCAAACAAAAGCATAGATCATTGACCGGCATCGTTATGATCCGGTCATTATTTTTACTTTGCCGGGAATTGCATACAGGAGGAAAGTTCGATGCGCCAATTGCTTCACCAATATGTATCCCCAGAACCGTTGGTCTTCAATTCTAAGCAGAAAGCTTATGAAGTTCTCGCGCAACTCCGGCAAAAGAAAGCCAACGCTGCACCGGTTATTGATTCCACTGGTTCAATTCTTGGCATAGTAACCATCGAAGATCTAGTTCAATCAGATATGGAAGGCAGCGTCATCAAATGTTTGAATGCCGATTGGACGACGGTCCCAAGGGATGTTTCACTCGAAATCGCCTTTAAGAAAAAAGCAACCTGGATAATCCCGATTGATGAACAAGGTAATCCTTTAGGGATCATCCCTCGAGCCCAGATAGCCGATCTCGTCTTTGAGATTTACGAAACCACACTTAATCGTTTAAACGCAGTCATGGATTCAGCCCATAACGGCATAATTGCTCTAGACTGCAACGGTATCATAACCAACTACAATCAAGCGGCCGAAATCATGTTCGGAGTTCCACAAGAAGAGGCTATCGGGCGAAACATTAAAGAAGTCGATCCCGAAAGCACTTTAATGGACGTTGTAACATCCGGGCAAATGCAAATGACACAGAAAAGAAAACTACCTAAAGGATTGGTGATGAGCAATCGTCGGCCGATTATTCGTAACGGCCAGGTGATAGGTGTTGTTGCAGTCTTTCAGGACCTTACTGAACTTGAGGAAGCTCATACCGAACTTCGGTCCGTTCAAGAATTAAATAAAGAATTGGAAAGTATTTTAGAGTTTTCATATGACGGATTGTCAATCAGTGATGATAGTGGCAGGTTTCTCCGTATAAGTCCTAGTTTTGGAAAATTGCTAAATATCCCTATTGAGGATCTGATTGGTAAATCGGTAAATGAAGTAACAGATCAAGTCTTACCAATTATTTCCGTCATAGAATCAGCCTTGGAAAAACGTATCCCCATAACCATGACTGAAGCCATCCTCCCTGGGCAGCAAATTCTGGCTACCTGTATACCGGTGTTTGATAATCAGGGCGTTTTAGTTCGAGTTGTTACCAATCTAAGGGATCTTACCGAATTAAATGATCTCAAACAAAAGGTGTTGGAAAGCAGCGAACTGAGTAAACGATACTTGGAAGAGCTGGGAGAATGGCGGGAGCGATTTATTGCCACGGCTGAAGTAATATCATCCAGTCTGGTCATGCAACGAGTAGTCGAACTGGCTCTCCATGTGGCAAGAGTGGATTCGACTGTGCTAATTACCGGTGAATCAGGAGTGGGAAAAGAAGTAGTGGCTAAAATGATTCACAAGGTCAGCCCTCGAAAGAACGGACCATTTATCGAAATTAATTGCGGTGCTATACCTGAATCATTGCTAGAGTCAGAGTTGTTCGGATATGAAAAAGGCGCATTTACAGGGGCCTCGAAAGAAGGTCGCATTGGCATTTTCGAGCTCGCCAATAACGGTACGCTCTTGCTTGACGAGATTGCGGAAATGCCTCTAAACCTGCAGGTCAAACTTCTGCGTGCACTTCAGGAGCAGGAAATCTATCGAGTAGGCGGTTCAAAACCGATAAAGCTTAATGTCAGGATAATAGCAGCCACAAATAAAGAGCTCTGGCAAATGGTGCAATCTCGCACCTTTCGTGAAGATCTTTATTATCGCTTAAATGTGGTGCCGGTCGAAATACCGCCTCTCCGGGAAAGGAGAGAAGACATCATCCCGCTGGCTAACTTGTTTCTGAAACAATGCAACGATAAGTATGGTTTAAACAAGCGGCTGTCGGCAGAAGTCTTTTCCATCTTTGAGATGTACAATTGGCCGGGCAATGTTCGCGAATTGCAAAACCTGGTCGAACGTTTGATTGTTACAGTCAACGCTGATGAAATTACTCCCAGCCATTTACCACCTCTCAATGGACAAGAAGCTGATAATTTTTCAACTCTGCCGATTCGAGTGCTGGGATTAACCACTCTCCGGGAGGCAGAGGAAATAGTTGAAAAAGAACTGATCGCACGCGCCTTGGCCATAGGCAAATCGACCAGAAAAGCAGCCGACTTACTTGGAGTTACTCATTCCACAGTAGTCAGAAAAATTCGTCATTACAATTTGAGCGCTCATTAGATTGCTAATCTTTATTGCAGTAGTGGAATGCTTTTGTTCCATTTGGTTCAATTTCGTATTTTCATACTTCTTTTAAAGTTCCAGGTTTCAAAGGAGTTGTAAGGGTTTTTGAAAATCTCATCGCAAATCATGGTTTTATATCGCACCATTAAAGAAACATTTTACGTTCACAATGATGTAGCAGCCCACCCAATACAATAAAAAAGCGCGCAATACCTCGTTTTTCTTGTCGTCAATTACATTTTCCCTCAGCCTTCTTCATCTGGCACACATATTGCTAGTTAAATTAACTAAGATATACAGATATGAAGGCGGAGGTGGCAGTTATGTTATCATTGAAAACTTTCTGGGTTTTAGCAATATTTTATGTAGTTGCCAAAGTCAGTTTTTTCACGGGGGTATACATTGTCACCAAAGCCATTGAGCGCAGAGCACTGCGCGATAAACGCAAGCGGCTTGAGACTCATAGACTGTTTGAGCTGGAGTCATTGACCCAAAAACGGGATTTTGAACGGCAGTCTTATTTGAAGGATCGCGAGATTTTCGGAATGCGTTACCGGCGGTTTGTTAGTTAGTCACTGGAATATATATAAAAAAAGCAGCAGGCAAACAGCCTGTTGCTTTTTCTATATAAAATGGCATTCCTTGACACAAGAGTTATATATTATCTATAATGACAATAGGTATCTTCAGTTTGTATTGTTGTTGATCGGCATCTAGCGTACGGAGGTGAAACACATGTACAAAAAAGTTCTCCTCGCAGTCGACGACTCTTTGGAAGCACGATCCGCAGCTGAGCATGTCTTAAAAATGGCAGCATCCGGTCTAGCCGAAAAGGTTATCCTGGTCCATGCCATCCCCGAGGAGGCCGGTGAAATCAAACCCCGTTGGCCTGGTGAGTATGGGATTGATGTACCGGTGCTCAAAGAAGCTTCCGATCAAACCGTTAACGCAATTGCCTTAAAACTTGATTATGCTCGTAATTTATTTCAGAATGCTGGAATTGCCGCAGACTTAAAAGTATTTGTAGGCAATCCGGCTGAAGTAATTTGCGCGCTCATCGCTCAAGAGGCAGTTGATCTGGTTGCGTTGGGAAGTCGAGGCCTAAGTCGCTTGGAAGGTATTATCATGGACAGTATTAGTCAACATGTGGTGCTTTGTTCTCCGGTACCTGTCTTATTGTTCAATCCCCAGGCCGCCGGAGTGGCCAAAACTCCGAAAGAAGTCTACGAATTTTAAGCGGAGCTCCGCTTAATAGCGGAGCTTAATACAGACAAAATTAAAAAGGGGCCCGGCATTTATCCGGTCCCCTTTTTAATTTACATAATACTCATTATAGGAACTTATCTGTAATTGTTTCAGTTACTCTTTTTGTCTCGCATTGTTCCCGGCATCAGTTCATCCCATTTCTTTTTCATAATCTCTAGCTCCTGCGAAACATCAATCCGCTTTTTCTGCATCCAAAATATCGGGAGAATGCGATTGTAGGTGTCAATTTTCTTGTTGGCCGATTCCAGCAGAGATCTGCAGCTGTTGAGGATATTAGCCTTTCTTTCCATCAATTGCGGAGTAATTTCAATCATTCCTCTTGTGGATTTTCTTCTTATCAGGCTACTCAGAAACTGCTCAAACATCATTCGACTGCGGTCGATTTCAGCGTCGATTTCCTTTCCAAGTTCAATCCAATACGGAGCAAATCCAGCGTCTTTCAGAATCTTGAAGCATAGTCGCAATTCCGGGTCTTCGAAAGGGTTATCTTCCAGCGGCAAAGGCTTTCCCTGCCCTTTGAGATTATTGAACTCACCGCGCTCCATGGATTCCCGAATTTTTTGTTCAACCAGGTCTTCCCTGCTTACCATATAGGGAGCAATTTTCCTTGCTTCCTTTAATTGTCGATACAGCATTTCCCGAACTTCAATATTTTTTGGCTCCACCAAGAATGGCGGTGATTGATCTTGCTTTGTCGATTCTTCCGTCACAGCGGCTGCCGCCGTCGGCTGTGGTGATGGGCCTTCTAAGTCAGAGGCTAGTTGCTGCGCAGACGATTCTTCGTACACACCAGATGATTCAGGTGCATGATTAAGATCTTCTTTTTTATTTTTCCATTTCGATCTAATTCGCTTCCACATAATCGTATCGCCCTATGTCGTTTATGCTTACCCAAACCTTCGATTATCAAACATTAAAACGAATGGACATGATATCTCCGTCTTGAACTAGATATTCTTTGCCTTCAATCCGCAGTAGGCCTTTTTCCCTTAGTTTGGACAAAGAACCCTCTCGTTGCATGTCTTCATAGGAAATGACTTCAGCTCTGATAAATCCCCGTTCAAGATCTGAATGAATTTTACCCGCTGACTCTTTGGCTGTCATTCCTTTTTCAATCGTCCAGGCCCTCACTTCATCTTCTCCCACTGTGAAGAATGAGATCAATCCCAGCTGCTCATACACTGCCCGAGCCAGGCTGGACAAGCCCGACGTTTTAATCCCCAGGTCGCTGAGAAATTCCAGCTGCTCTTCAGGATTCAATTCTCTGATTTCATTTTCGATCTGAGCTGACAATTCGATCAGTGGTAATTGTTGATCTTGACAATATTGTCGGAACTCCTTGCTGCCCGGGTAATCCCCGCTTGCCAACCATTGTTCATCAATATTGACGACCACAATCATGGGCTTTTCGGTTAGTAAACCGTATCCGCGAATAGATTCCTTGTCCTCGGGGGCCAATTCGATCTGATCAATTCGTTTTTCATTGCCGAGGACTTCTTGGAGCTCTCGCAATATTTTCAATTCTTGGGCGCAATCATTTTTCTTTTTTCCGGTTTCGATTCGAAGTATCCTTTTTTCAATCATGTCCAAATCGGAGAGGAGTAACTCGATATTAATTTGCTCAAGGTCGCTGATCAATGCAAATTCTTGCTCTCGGTTGGCCGGATCACGGAAAGCTTTAATCACCACGATGAGTGCGTCGACAGAGCGAATGCTTGCTAAAAATGCATTTCGAAGTTCAGCGGTCACCGCTTCCGCATCGATACCGGGAATATCGACTAGTTCTAGCTGCGCATAGATTGTTTTCTTGGGGTTGAATTTGGATGATAAATAGCCGACTCGTTCATCTGGCACAGTCATGATTCCCTGTGCCGCCTGTCCACTGCTCATCATAAATTGCGACGTCTGCCGGCGAGCCCCGGTCAGTAAATTAAAAAGAGTTGTTTTCCCACCGAGTGGGCGACCGATTAATCCACAACTAAGCACTTCTTCACCTCATCAAAAACTATTTTCGGATAGAAACATATGTTTCCCCTGAAGTCTGGCACTATGCTATAATTTTGTTAATTTCAGCGTCTGGAGGTGTAATAACGTGAAAAACAGTTTATTGCCCGAGAGACAATTAGCAATACTTGATTTTATCACACAACAAATCCGCGCTAAAGGCTACCCGCCGTCTGTCCGTGAAATCGGGCAGGCAGTCGGTCTTTATTCTAGTTCGACCGTGCATGGGCATTTGCGCCGTTTGGAAGAGAAAGGTTTAATCCGACGTGATCCCACCAAGCCACGGGCGATTGAAGTTTTGATCGAAAAAGAACACGAGTCGGCAATTGCTCCTAAAACCATTCAGATCCCGTTAGTAGGCCGGGTAACCGCTGGGAAACCTATCTTGGCAGTTGAAAATATTGAAGATTGGTTTCCACTGCCGGCAGATATGGTGCATCCCGATTCCAGCTTCCTTCTGGCCGTTGAAGGGGAGAGTATGATTGGAGCAGGCATAATTCCGGGTGATTTTGTGATTGTCAGACAGCAAAATACCGCCCATGATGGCGATATTATTGTGGCTCTGATCGAAGATGAAGCTACCGTAAAGCGATTCTACAAGGAGTCTGATCACGTTCGCCTGCAACCCGAAAACCCTGCCATGGAGCCCATCCGTACACGTCAGGTTTCAATACTGGGAAAAGTTGTGGGTCTGATCCGCAGATATATGTGAATTTTATTCCGGCATACGCAGAAAGCCAGCTCGCAGAAGTTCAGATGCCGCAAACAGTGCCGCTGTCCGAGTGTGTTCAGCAATCAGTCCTCCTTGCATAAATACTATAAACGGCTCCCGAACCGGCGCATCCGCACTCAATTCCAAGGTGGCTCCCTGGACAAAAGTCCCGCCAGCCATAATTATGGTATCATCATAGCCAGGTAAAACACTACCATATGGTTTTGCTTTTGAATCAATTGGAGAGCAGGCTTGGATAGAGGCACAAAACGCTTCTAAAGCTTCCACCGTTCCGAGCTGTATTGCTTGGATCAGGTCCCCTCGGCGATCATTAAAACGAGGTTTAACCTCGCATCCTAGCAATTCGAACAATTTGGCTGCAAATATGCTGCCGGCTAATGCCTGGCCAACAAAATGCGGCGCCAGAAATAATCCCTGAAAGATGCTGCGCGCAATCCCCAAGGTCGGGCCCACATTGCCTTCCAAGCCCGGAGCCGTAAGTCTTCGGGAAATGGCTTGAATTAATTCCGTTTCACCGGCAAAGTATCCTCCGGTTGGTGCCAAGCTGCCACCAGGATTTTTCAATAAAGAACCAACGATCAAATCGGCTCCACACTGCGTTGGCTCCTGAACCTCCACAAATTCTCCGTAACAATTGTCGACAATGCAAGCAGCCAAGGGATTACGCTGTTTAATTAAATGAATCAACGCTCCTATTTGAGCCGTGCTTAATCCTCGGCGGAAATCATAGCCGCTGGAACGCTGAATTAGCACTCCTCGCGTCTTTTTAGTTATCGATTCCGCTATCGCTTCTAGATCCGGTTCATCATTTTGATCGAGAGCGATTACCTTGACCCTTACGCCAAGTTCCATTAGTGAATCCGGTTGATTAAAATATTTCCCAAGCCCTATGACCGGCCAGAGTGTTGGATAGGGCAGACCTGTCGCGATAATCATTTCGTCCCCGGCTCGGAAGATGCTGAATAAAGCCAAAGCCAGTGCATGGGTACCCGACACCACCTGTATTCGCACCAGGGCTGCCGGAGCTTCGAAAATGCGGGCATAAATGCTATCCAAAACTTCCCTGCCAGCATCAGCGTAACCATAGCCATGGCTGCCACTGAGATGATATTCAGAAACTCCCTCTGCTAAGAACGCAGCTAAAATCTTTCTTGTATTCTCTTTAGCCGAATTCTCTGCCGCCGCTACTTGACCTCTGATTTCCTGATCAATCTGACCGACCAGCTCGGCTATCCGAGGCTGAATGCCAAAATTCCGATAATCGTTTTGTTGGTTTGAAATCAAGTTGTTGCTCTCTTTCACGCTGAATTAAATTTCATCTTCATTAACTTACATACTCGTTAAATAAATGAAGGTGTTCATCGGCTAGGACAACTTGCACTTCATATCCCGAATCAGTTGTTTTAACTTGAACACGATGTCCAAGTTTATAGACCTTAGCCAAAGCTTCACTATCTGAAAATGGAATCACAAGTAGATACTGCTGCTCATTTTCGAAAAGAGTGGCTTCGATTCTGCGCAACAATTGGAGAAGCCCTTCTTGTTTTAAAGCAGAGATCCAGAATATCGAATCATCAGCTGTGCCTTTGCCGGGATACTCAGGGCGTGCAAATACTTGATCAGCTTTATTCAAGACCACAATTGTCGGAATGTCTGTAATTCCGATCTCGCTTAATACCTGATCAACCGCTTCTTCCTGATTTTCAAGCTCAAGGCTGCTGGCATCTAATACTTTTAACAACAGATCGGCATTTTTTGCTTCGTCTAGTGTGGCTCGAAAAGCAGCGATTAACTCATGCGGCAGTTCACGAATGAAACCTACGGTGTCAACGAGTATCGCCTGATGTCCCTGTGGTAAGTGAATTATTCGATGCAAAGGGTCGAGCGTTGTAAACAGTTGATCGGCAGCCGTACTCTCAGTTTCACTCAGAGCATTCATTAACGTGGTTTTCCCTGCGTTTGTGTAACCGACCATTGCCACTAGGGGGATCCCGCTCTTTTTCCGCTGGATATTCTCACGGTGCCTCCGCAGTCCAATGTGCGCGATCTGACGTTCAAGGGTTTGAATCCTTTGTCGGACATGCCGGCGGTCTGTTTCTAGTTTTTTTTCACCAGGTCCACGGGTTCCGATCCCTCCACCCAACCTCGACAACGAACTTCCTTTCCCTGTCAATCTCGGTAGCATATACCGCAGTTGCGCCAATTCGACTTGTAATTTGCCTTCCCGAGAACGTGCCCGCTGGGCGAATATTCCCAGAATGAGCTGTATCCGATCGACTACAGTGCAGTCTAATAATTCTTCTATCTTGCCGGCTTTGGAGGGAGACAATCGACAATCCAAGATGAGCTGAGATGCTTCTTTATCCAAAACCGTTTTTGCAATATCCTCCAATTTCCCCTTGCCAATATTTATTCCCGATGCGTTGTATAGTTCCGGCTTTACTGTAAATTGAGCTACTACCTGCAAGCCCGCAGATTCAGCCAGACGTGTGATTTCTAATGGATCTTTACTTACAACTATTGCCTTTTTTGCTTCTTCGGTAGTTGATTGGATTGTTTCGAACCTCCTTAGACTGATCAGTTTTCGTCTTCCAAGTATGCTCTTAATTCCAACAAATGCATTTCTTCTTCTTTCAGCAGTTTGCCAACCGCAGATTTCGCCGATCCTTCCGGCAAAGCATAAAATAATTCATGATAAAAAAGAATTGAATCCTTTTCAGCCTGAATTCCCAATTGCAACGCTTCATTCCAGCTTTGGGGTATTTCCGCTTGCGGGCCGGCCGCTTTCAAATTGTTTAAAGCTTCTTCGCTCCATATCCTTGAAAGATTGAATTTCTCTAAATCACCGCGGTTGTTGAGTTGCATTAGCGAGACATCGCCCAAAAGCGTTTTAAATTGCTTGACATGGGTCTTCTCGTCGTCGGCCAGTTTTTCGATCGTTTGTCGAATATGTTGATCCCGAATCTGCCCAGATAATTTGCTGTAAAACAAATACCCTTTTTCTTCAATTAAAATCGCCAGACGCAAAAGTTCAGTCAAGTTCAAGGCAATCCCTCCTTTTATCGGCTAATTGCGATTTACTCTGAAAGGACCTTCAGAATATCGGGAATTGCCTGTTTGGCAACCTCCGGATTAGATCCCCCGCTCAGCACCCACAACAACGGCTTATTCCCAGCATATTCCTTAACCCTCAATGCCAGTTGAGGATACGCCGCGAAGGTTAGCTGAAATCCACCATAATCCCAAACGTGTGAATCATGTCCAAAAATAACTATCATTATTTCGAACTCAAATTCCGGGCGCAAACTGTCTTCAATTGCTTTCAGAAATTGCTTATCTTGACAGACGCCTAAGCCATAATCAAAGTTTTTGTTTAGTTCATCGAAACGATTACTGGTTGATGTGTCAAAATTTATGTGAATGACGCTGTTGTCCTTTTCAAACAGATTCCGGGTGCCATCGCCAAAATGAGGATCTACATCAAGAATAAGAAATTTTTGGTATCCAGCAGCCCGAAGCTTGAATATCGCTGCTGCAACGTCGTTAAAGTAGCAAAATCCCCAGAATCCCATTCGGCTGGCATGATGGCCGGCTGCTCCAACATAAGCAAATGCCGTTCCATACTGTCCTTGAGCTAGCATATCTGCAGCTGAAACCACACTCGCTACCGATAATAAAGCAATTTCATACAAACCGCTCGACTTCACTTCGTCAATGTGACGCCGCGTATGGATCTGCTCGATTAATCCGATGTGCTCTTTTTTTATTTCCGGTGTATAAACGTCGATCTTGCCATCATCTATCAGCGGTGCAAGTGCAGCGAAAGAAGGGCCGATCCGATCTTTCAAGACCATATGTCCACAAATACCAAAATCGTGGTGAAATGTGACCGCTACTGGCATTTCGATTCCTCCCCCAACCCAGCCCCTCAGCTTATATCATTCCTTAATGCGGGTAGGATCGACTTTGAGTTCATCCAGTATGCTTTCCAGCTTCTGATAAATTTCAATTCTGGGCGTATAGAACAATCTTCCCGTTTCCGGTTCCGGTCCCAGCGGATTTTTCAAATCATAAAACGTCTTCACAATTAAACTCCAGGAATATATCTCTTGCGTGCTGGCCCCGAAAGATAAACCAGAAAATTGGCCGGTCAGCTGAAAACCGAGGAGACTGGTAGCCAGGTACAAAACCAGGAGTTCTTCCGCCATACCACTGTTGCCGGCAGCAACCCGATCAATTTTTTGTTGTCCTACCAGCTCTACTGGAACACTCGGCAATTCGTTTTTTAGAAAAACAGCAGCCATGCAAATGATTTTGTGTTCGACATCGCGAGAAATGGCTAATGACTCAGATAAACTGGGACAATCGTCGATCTGTTTTAGATACTGGACTGATTGCATCATGAGTTCAACATATTCACGATCTTCTAATTTGCTGTGGTTGAATATTTTTCATTCCCCTCTTTCTATCTCTATTTGACATTTTCAAAGCTTATTTGAACCGGCCTTGCCGGCACAATAGTTGAAATAGCATGCTTATACACTAATTGTTGCTTGCCTTCGAAATCAACCAAGACCGTGAAATTATCAAAACCGCGAACAAAACCTTTTAGTTGAAATCCATTAATCAAGAAAATCGTAACCGGCACTCCTTCTTTGCGGATTTGATTGAGCAAGGAATCCTGAAGATTAATCACCGATTTGTTCATACTTCCTCCTCTTGATGGGTTTGTTGCCGGTAAAGGGGGGCACAATGCTCCATTAAAGCGGCGAGAACTTCTCCCTTTCCGACCATATGATCAATTGGCAGCCAAATTGCATGCTGGTAACGCTGAAACCAAGTCAGCTGCCGTTTGGCAAATCGCCGAGTGTTGCGTTTAATTAATTGCACCGCAAATTCCAGAGTATATTCGCCTTTTAAATATCCGATGATCTCTTTATATCCTACCGCTAGTAATGCCTTTGAGAAAGCACAATCCTCATCCGTCAGTAGTTGTTGCACTTCATTGACCAAGCCCCTGCTCATCATTGCATCCACTCTTAGCTCAATGTTCCGATAGAGCTGAGCGCGCTCTATATAAAGGCCGAGGATTACCGTCTTCTGAGTTGGCCTTTGCAAGCGTTGATTCATCTCGAGACTGGCCTTTTCTCCGGTTAAAGAATAGACCTCCAATGCGCGAATCAGGCGGCGCGAATCTCCCCGATTAATTTTCTGCACCGCCGCCGGGTCTATCGCAGCTAGCTGTTCCCGTAAACCCGCTTCCCCTTTTTGATCATGCTCCTGAAGAAGCTGTTGTCGAAGCCGACCCGTTGATTCATGTTGCGGAAATTTATATCCAAATAGAATCGAACTTACATATAAGCCGCTCCCGCCAACGAGGATAGGGATTTTGCCTCTGGCCACGATGCTGCCAATTGCACACTCAGCCAGATGCTGATACTGGGCAACACTAAACTCCTCCTTAATCGAAACAATGTCCAGCAGATGATGCGGAATTCCTCTTTTTTCATCTTCCGATATCTTCGCCGATCCGATATTCAGTTCGCGATAAACCTGGACTGAATCTGCCGACACAATTTCGCCGTCAATTTTTTCTGCCAGCTGTACTGCAACAGCACTCTTGCCAATTGCTGTGGGCCCGATGATTACTATAAGTGGTTTCATACCCTGATCATTTCCTTATTACTCCGTAGACCACACTTCCTCGACCTTCTGCTTCTGAAAATCCCAAATGTTGAAGATCGTTATTTGAATTTCTATCTTTCATTACTACTCTTTTCCTTGCGACTCTCAGCGCCTGTTCAATTGCTGCTCGACTTACTCGACGATGATCGCCAAATGCTCTTAATTGCTGCATATTTGCAGATTCCAATATCGTGTCCGTAAAGAAAGGATCGAAATAGACTACATCGAAACTATTATCCGGCAAGTAGGTTAGAATCTCGCAGGAATCACCGGCGATAATTCTGATCCGGTGGGCGGCATCCTGCAAATCAGCAATCGGAAACCGATAGTCCCTAAGTCCCCGCAATGCTAAACTGGCAATCAACTTCGAGGATTCAACGCCCACAACTAATCCACTTTTCCCCGCAATATAGGAAAAGAGCAAAGCATCATTAGCCAAGCCCAGAGTGCAGTCCAAAACCGAATCTCCCGATTTGAGATCTGTTGCCGTTACTATTGGATCCTTCTCCCCGCTTACAATTCCGCGGATCTTGTGTAACGACATGCCTGGATGAAAAAATAGCTTCTTGCCTTGAGTGTTATGAGCTATTAGTCGATCTTGCTCAACGATGACAACAATTGGGGCAATCTTTAACAAACTGGCGAGCGTCGTGTTGGAATCATGTCGCTCGAGATAATCGCCATTTAAATACTTGGCTAAAGCCTTAGCGTCATCGATTGCGTGGCTTGAGTTAGCACATTTCCGACTGGTTGTAACAATGATTTGCATCCGTCTACCTGTTGAATTGCTTGTCAATATATGATCGTTTAAGCATAAAAATTATCGGCCGCCCGTGCGGACAGCTGAAAGGCTTTTTCGTATTCTCTAATTTTTCAAGTAAGGTTCTGATTTCCTGCTTACCCAGAACATCGCCTGCTTTTACTGCTTGCTTACAGGCAGCGAGGGCTGCAATCCGATTGCGTTTTTCCAAGGCATCAATCATGTATGGCATCTTCATGATGCAATAAATGGCATCCTTAAATGCGGTATTTACTGATTCAGTCATCCCTTGCGGTACTCCCCTGACAATTATAGAATTATCACCGAAATCTTCGATTATGAAACCAGCTTCTCTGAGCAACAATGCGTTATCCGAAAATATCTGGTATTCATCACGTTTCAAAGTTATTATTTCTGGCAAAGCTAGAGTTTGCGAAGGAACATTAAGTTCCGTCCCCTTCGATCCCAGGATTTCCTCATAGATAATCCGTTCATGAGCCGCATGCTGATCCAACATGTAAATCGCTTCTTCTGATGAGAGAATTATATATGAGTTCCATGTTTGACCAATTATGCTCATGGTCGAAAGATTTGCATTATTGCTTTTTGGACATTTTGTATCGAAAAGTTTAGACTCCGAAAACTTCCGTTCGGAATTATCTGGATTGAAATCACCGTAGCTGCCCCCAGATTCTTCTTTTATTATATCTGGTTGCAGCACTACGGTCGGATTTTCGAAAATCAGATAATTTCTTCCGTTCGGAAGCGGCCATTGCATTTGTTCCAGAGTTTCAGTCACTCTACGCCGAATAGTCTCATCGTCTCGAAATTTCACTTCGATTTTTGCCGGATGAACATTAACATCTAAATCTTCCGGGTTAAGCTCTAGATGTAAAATCACCAACGGCTGTCTCCTCGCCGCTAGCCGTTCGCTGTAATAGGCGTCAACAATCTTTTCAAGCAAGGAGCTCTTGATAATTCTCCCATTCACGATAAATATTTGCGCCGCACGGTGAGCAAAACTCACATCCGGGGTATTGGAGGCAAGAATGGTAATCCCTTCTGTTTTTACCGAAGTCAATCTTTCGGCGATTTTCCACCCGAAAACTGCCGCCGCTGCATCCCGAACACTGCCGTTGCCGCTGCTCAGAAACTGGCGTTTCCCTGATGATTTCAATTTAAACGCAACTCCGGGATGAGAAATCGCAAATTTTTCAACCATGTTTAGTATATTTCTAGCTTCCGTTTTGTGATTTGGTTGAAATTTCCTTCTAACCGGGACATTTTCAAATAATCGCCGGACTACTACGATTGTACCTGGTGGAGCCCCGGCGGTTTGTAGAGCCGAGCAGACTCCGAACTCCGATATGATTTTCGTTGCGTGTTTTGCATTGCTGGTGCGGCTGATTATTTCCAGGTGGGAGACAGCTCCGATAGCAGGTAACGCTTCTCCCCGGAAACCAAGTGTCCCAATCTTCTCTAAATCCTCCGCCGATCGTATTTTGCTGGTAGCATGCCGTTTTACTGCCAGGGAGAGATCTTCGGCAGCAATCCCCCAACCATCATCCGCAACCCGAATCAGGGTCAGGCCGCCAGCTTCGATTTCAAGATCAATCTGCCGGCTGTTTGCATCGAGAGAGTTTTCCACCAATTCCTTGACGACTGAAACCGGCCTTTCGATAACTTCACCCGCCGCTATCTGGGCCACAGTCCTGTTATCCAACAATCTGATCAGATTGCCTTGACCGGCTCCTTGTTCTTCTTCAGATTTCATACTCCTGCTCCAGCCTTACATCATATCGGAAAAACTTATCCTGCACTCGATTTTGCAAATAAACCCCGTCCAGTTGAGAAGGATTCGCTTTTAGTTGTTCATAATATTCGACCGCTAGCTCCTGGCATTTCGGGCAGGCGAACAGCGGAATCGTAATCCCCGTGATTTGCCCGTTCTTGCCATATCCGGGATGAGCCCGCGACCTGATTGCTCGATACCCTGAGCAATCTCGGCAAAGCCTAACATATTCATTTTGTTCTTCCGAAATCTGATCGGTGTCGTAATAAATTCGCTTGGTATTTCTATAGTCGCTGCCCAATTGAGAAAGAACTTTTTTCGAGATTTGGTCACGAGACTTCCACATTTCCTGGATTTGCTCTACAAGTTTGACAACTTGATCGCTCACCACATCTTCTTGTCGGCCGCGATACCCCGGTTCTTTTACCCAGCTGTAATCCAATCCAGCCATAGCCAGTATAATGCCGGTGTTTACGTAAGGCAGAGCGCTTTCTATCGCGTATCCGCCTTCTAGAACAGCCAGATCCGGAGCCAGCTTCTCGTTCAGTCTTGCGTACCCGTTCGCCGTCCAGGCCATATTTGCCAAGGGATCACTGAAATGGTTGTCTTGACCAGCTGAATTAATCAATATTTCCGGCTGGAATTCTTCCAGAATCGGTAACACGAGTTGATCGAGGACATAATGTATTCCAGCATCAGCCGTACCTGGAGGCAAGGGAATGTTTATAGTGGAACCAATCGCATTTGGCCCGCCAAATTCCTGGATAAATCCGGATCCCGGATACAGCGTTCTGCCATCCTGGTGGAAAGATATAAACAAAACATCCGGATCGTGGTAGAAAATTTCTTGGGTTCCATCACCATGATGAACATCGGTGTCGACAATAGCTAAACGTCGAATCCCATATTTCTGGCGCAAAAACTCGACCATAATCGCTTCATTGTTCACATTGCAAAAACCACGATTGCCGTGAACCACTTGCATTGCGTGGTGGCCCGGGGGACGAACTAAAGCAAATCCATTCCTGATTTCTTGAGCCATAAATGCCTCGGCCAATACCAATGCTCCGCCGATTGCGATTAAATGTGCATTGGTAATCTGAGATCTGACATCGGGAACACAAAAATGGACTCTGGCGATATCTCTTTCATCGACGATTTTAGCTTTATACTCCACAATTTGCGGCAGATCAGTTAATCCTTCCTCAAATATCTGGTCTTTTGTATATAATAATCGCTCTTCTCGTTCTGGGTGGGTAGGTGAAATCGCCCAGTCAAAAGCGGGGAAGAATACCAACCCGGTTTTACCCGCTGCATTTTGCTTTCGTCGTTCATGCCAAGAGAAATCTCTGCTGCTCAAGTGTATACCTCCTTCTCATTGATGACCTTGCCAGTCTTCAATGATTCCAGGTTGAGCCTGAACCGTAATGTCAATAATTCGACCGACCCGGGTCCATCCTCTGACAATATTAAAAAGTTCCCGATGTGTAGTTTCAGTTTCGGCAGCGTAATTTTCTTGCCCGCTGTCTTTAATTCGCTCCTGGAGGAGCCGAAGTGCTAATTCTTCTGCTTCTTGAAAATGAAATCGTTCTTTCTCCCGGCCCGACAGACATCCCTGCTCACCATCTTCAGCCACATTGAAAATCCCCTGTTCGGTATCCACCCGTAAAGTTACGGTGGTGGTCGGCCGAGCCAGAGCGGTTCCGATCGCGTTGGCTACGGGAGCATACTCAGCGGCTAGATAATTACACGATAATTTCTCAGCGATCTTTGGTATAAGTGCCGGAGAAGCTCCTCCCACGCCAAATATTGTATCCGGTTTTTGCGTATTCCTTTGCATAATCTCCCACACACGATACGCCGGCTCTTGTTCCCATTCTAGAAACATGCTCTGCACTTCTGTTGCAATTTGATCAACCATGACTTCCAGGATGTGCTGAGCAATGTCCAATTCCGAGGGGGTGACATCGCGGCTATACTCATTCTGCAATTGCTGAATTGCACTTTGGGCCAAAGCATAGCTTCCCATTTCGGTTAATCCCAAGTATCTCAAGGCATCAGTTGGAGTTGGAGCGGGTCCGCCGATGCACATGGCCGAACCTTCTCGCTTATCTAAAACTCTCAACTGATTGTTTTGCACAACTACCTTACTGTCTCCGCCTAGTGCCAACGATCGGACTGAAAATCCCCTTACTTGGGTCAGATAGCTACCAATTTTGCTGCCCTTTGAAGAAAGCAATGGCTTTCCGCTCAGCAACAAAGCTAAATCGGTAGTAGTTCCACCAATATCAACCACTACCGCCGTTTGCTTTTGAGCGCCAAGGGCCAATGCCCCCATAGCACTGGCGGCAGGTCCGGAAAATACCGTTTCAGCTGGTCTCGCAATCGCTTCCGCCAACGACATGGTCCCGCCATCAGCTTTCAGAAAAAATATTGGCGCCTCAATTCCTCTGCCTCTTATTGCCAGCTCAGCCTGGTATGCAAATGTTTTAAAGATTTTCCGAGTTGCAGCAGTAACAATTGTTGTCGCCGCACGACGAGGAAAATTTAATTTTCCTCCGATGACGTGTCCCAGCTCGACTTCTATCTCAGGATACAATTTTTTGGCAATTTCCTTAAGCGCAACCTCATGAGCACTGTTTCTTATCGAAAATTTACCGACGACCGCCAACAAATTCAATTTTCTGTTTGCAATATCGGCTAGTACCCTAATTGCCGCCTCCATATCAAGCGGTTCCGTCTCCCGCCCACGGTAATCAATCGCCCCCGGGATTACATAGGCATCTTTAAAGATTTCAAACTCCTCCGGGCGAGCTCCCGGTCCGGGCATAATCAGCAAACCCACTTTGTT
>Ga0302252_1000511_pt1 | contig 32954 bp, 25 predicted proteins | sample AAG_RA_Leu_MG_FD_193511 | JGI IMG/M metagenome (GOLD analysis project Ga0302252, IMG submission 193511) | Enriched activated sludge microbial communities from anaerobic digester in WTTP, New Holstein, Wisconsin, United States - AAG_RA_Leu | ecosystem: Engineered > Bioreactor > Anaerobic >... | reverse complement strand
GAAAAGCTGCTGAAACGAAAACTTTTGAACAGGTGAAGGAAGACGTCAAAGCTGATTTGCTTGCGATAAAACAGAATAGCACAGTGGATACCTTTATGTACAGACTGACCGAAAAATATGAGAGCAGAGTGATACTAGGAAGCCCTTGGGAAAGTATTTTAAATTGGTGGGACAGACTCAGAGGAAAAATAGAATGAAAAATCTCCTTTCTTTTTTTAAAATCATTCAATATTTAGTGATCACCGTCCTGCTCATTGGTATTCTTGCCTTTGTGGTGTACCTGTTTGTTCCGTCTCCATCCAAAACCATACGTACCTTTTTTATTGCGTTACGGTTACAGAACTATCAGAAAGCCTATGAGTTGATCGATGGACAGTATTTGAAAAATCGAGGAAGTCTTGAGACCTTTTCCAAAGATTATTCCCAAGCTATCGAATCCGGTACCCGAACAAAAAATATTAGGGTATTATCGGTTTCCGATTGGTCCAAGCAGGGTAAAAAAGGTCAAAAAGCTGTGGAAGTACAAGTTACTGTTTTGTTTAACGGTAAAATTACCGAGACATATGGAACCTATGTCCTGGAGAATTTACCCTCTAAAGGTTGGCGGATTGTAGAGAATATCTCCCATTTAAACAAGAAAGCTAACACGATGAAACCGGAAACTCAATCAAATCCATAGGAGAGAAACATGAAGAAAAAAAGTACATGGCTATATCTGATTACGGCGATAATACTGTTTTTTCTGTTGATAATCATAATCAAATCTCTTGGACCTTCCCCGCAAAAAACTGTCAAGCAATATTTTAACCATATCAAACTGGAACAATATGACCAAGCGTATGAATTGATTGACGGCACCTACAAAAAAACAAAAGGAACTTTGGAAGAATTTTCTTCCCAATTTGACAACTCAAGACAGCACGGCACTGTATATGAGAGAGTGAAAGTTATCCAAGTCAGAGAAACCAGTCGTGTAAGCCAAAAAATTGTTGCTTTTACACTGTATTCAAAGGAAAAAGGACGTAAAACCGAAGCAAACGGATCCTACGTAGTGGAATACAACAAAACGACGAAAAAATGGTTGATTGTTGATTCATTAAATTAATAGCTATCAGGACGTGATTGGATGAAAAAGAAATCGGTTGTATTGGTTAGCTTTGGGATTATTTTACTCATTGTAATCGGTGTATTTTTTTACATCTCAACCGGTCTTCAGATCGAGGCAACGGTATATGATGCCGTTGAGAAAAAACCGATTGCTCAAGCGTCAGTCAAAATTGATGATAAACCTTATTTCACCAACACTCAAGGACGATTCCAATCGAATGTACCCTTGTTTGGCACTCACTATGTCGTAGTAGAAAAAAACGGGTATAAAACATTCAAAAAAGAATTGAATTTTCAAACCGTCCAAAAAAACCGAAAATTTGATGTATTTCTAGAACCAATTACCTTTACCAATCTGTTAAACATAGCACAAAAGGAACTGCAATCTGCAAAAAGCTACTCTTTCAGAAGCACATGGATCACCAACCAAGACGAAGAGGACGAAACGGTTGCGTATACCTTATACGAAATCTCTTCTCAAGGAGTGATGCACTTTAAATGGCTTCAAGACGATAAAAACGGAAATTTGATCGCCACTAGAGAAATGATCAAAACATCCGATTTCCTATATTACCGAGACAATGAACATACGGAGTGGCAGAAAATAGACGAGGAGAAAATACCACCGGTTAAATTGCAAGAGCCAGCCGACACCCTCTATCTGTTTCAGGGCACCGAAGAACCTTCCAGCTTTCTATACGATGGATTGGATACGCTTTTTGAGGACCCTTCCGGAAAACTATACTTGTCGTCCGAATTACCCTCTTCTTCAGCCAATGAGAAGGGGAAGGAAAAGGACTGGAAAGAGGTCAAAGTACTCAGATACCAAGCAACATGGAATATTCTCAATGGCAAAAGAACCATTCTTTTTTATGTGGGAGAAGAGAATTTACGTCTTTATAAAGCACTGCTGACAGATAATTCTCAGCCAGCCGATTCAGTGGACAATAACGGTAAAATGATCAAAAATAGCTTATCCTTTACTTTAACCAAACTGAATGAAGAGATCGTAATCACCACTCCGGAAGTCTGAACTTCATGCCGTTGATTCTATGTAAAGATGCTTCATATGTAGATCCTATTGGCATACTGAAAACCGGTCAAATCATCATTCGCAACGACACTATTGAAGCAGTGCTTCCACAGGAAGAGCATTCAACACCAGTGCTACCAGATCGATCATTCGACGAGATTATCCCTTCTTCCGCCTATTTGATTATGCCCGGACTCATGAATTGTCACACACATATACCAATGGTGCTTTTCCGAGGACTTGGTGACGACTTGCCTTTAACAGAATGGTTACAAACCAAGATCTTTCCATTGGAAGAAAAGCTATATGACGAAGCGGTTTATATCGGCTCCTTATTAGGAATAGCGGAATTATTACACAGCGGATGCACTTTTTTTGCAGATATGTATTTTTATGTGGAAGCTATTGCCAAAGCTTGTGTTACAGCAGGCATCAAAGCAAACCTATCGCTTGGTTTGCTTGACCCAAAAGGTGAATCCGGTCTCCAACAAAGCGAAGCATTGTATCATGCACTGAATGGCAGCAATAATCATATGCTTTCTTTTTTTCTCGGACCTCATGCTCCCTATACCTGCTCTCCCGATTATTTGGAAAAAATTGTAAGAACAGCAGAGAAACTCAATACAGGGCTTCATATTCATTTAAATGAAACGGAAGAGGAAGTTCGAAATATATTTTCACTTTATCAATTACAACCGATTGAGCTGATGGAGAAAATCGGTTTGTTCAGCCGACCGGTTATCGCAGCTCATTGTGTGCACACTTCTGATCAAGAAAGAACCATCCTGCAGAAAAGCAATACGCTGGTTGTTCATAATCCGAGCTCTAACTGCAAACTTGCTTCAGGTATCGCTCCGGTTGAAACTTACCACAGAAAAGGGATTCAATTGGCGATCGGAACAGACGGTGCCGCATCCAACAATCAACTGAATTTATTTAAAGAGATTCATTTAGCTTCTATGCTAAGCAAAGTGTCGGAAAAATTAGCTACTTCATTCCCTAGTCAGTATTTTTATCCGTTTCTGTACCGCAACCCAACCTCCTTTTTCTTTCCGGAACAGACTCCAGGCATTCAAGCGGGAGGTAAAGCCGATCTTATCTTTATCCAAAAAGGATTTAGCCATCTCTTCCCACAAGAAAATTGGTCTTCCCACCTGCTCTACTCCATGCAGGGGAATGAAGTGAGTCATGTCATGATAGAGGGAAAATGGATTATGAAAGATAGTGTCATCAAGACTTTTGATGAAGCAGCAGTACAGCATGAATTTGCCAATATTTATCGAAAGATGTTGGCATGCTAGCAATTATCGGTGGGACTGGACTTCAACATTTCGGTCAGAAACTTGAAGAAAATACAGTAAGTACCCCTTATGGAGAAGCGACTTATCAGAAAATCTCATTTCATGGCTTACCACTGATCTTTTTGCCCAGACATGGTTTACACCACACGTTTCCTCCGCATAAAATCCCTTATAAAGCCAACCTATTCACACTACATCAACTCGGAGTGACTAGTATTTTGGCTACAGCAGCAGCCGGTGCAATTAAACTTGATTTTCATCCTGGCTACTTCGGAATAGTAATTCAATTTATCGATTTCACAAAATACCGCGATCACACTTTTTTTCACTCTTTCCATGACGGTATCCACCATACCGATATGACACACCCCTATTCCATCCAGTTAAATACTACCCTCGAATCAGTTCTGTCTAAATTAGGATATCCATTTTTACAGGAGATTACCCTTGCTATCACAGAAGGGCCTCGTTTTGAAACACCGGCGGAGATTAAAGCTTTCTCGATCATGGGGGCAGATGCGGTAAACATGACCAGTTATCCTGAAGTCAGTCTATCCAACGAATTGGGTATAAAGTATGCTTCCCTCTGCATCTCTACCAATTTCGCAGCCGGTATTTCAGATAAGCCATTGACTCACCAGGAAGTGGAAGAAGTGATGAAAACTACCTCAAACCGTTTGCAAACTATCATTGGGTGTTTTATTGATTCCCTGCCATCACAATGATACCACACTTGGCGCTTCGATACACTTTCTTACTCTATGTCAAAAAAACACTCAAATATAATGAATACGAACTTCTCAAAGACAAACCGTTTAAAGAGCTACCCGTTATTCTTCAAACCAAGCTACTCGATCCATCTACCGATGCTTTTGTAGAACAAGAGTTGTCCCTATGCGACCAATTACATGTTCATCTTATCGAGTACTCCACTCACGTTTACCCCGAATTGATGACCCTTCAAAAGAATATGCCTCCCAGCTTATACGTACAAGGTTCTTTAGAGGCTTTGTCCAAAACAGGTTATGCGATTGTTGGATCCAGGAAAGCAACTCCGTATGGCCTTCATCATGCTTATTCGTTTGCAAAAACAATTGCGAATCATGGTTTATCGGTGATATCCGGATTAGCCTACGGAATTGATACAAAAGCTCATGAGGGTTGCTTGGATGGCGGAGGATTAACTATTGCAGTCGTAGGTAACGGAATCAATCAGATTTATCCTGCTTCCAATGCTAACCTTCATCATAGAATTGTGAATCAAGGATGTGTGATCAGCGAATTTCCGTTCAATACGGCTCCTTATCGGTATAATTTTCCTGTAAGAAATCGAATCATCAGTGCATTATCCGATGGTGTGATTGTTGTCGAAGCCTCAGAAAAAAGCGGTGCATTGATTACGGTTGATTACGCTCTTGATCAAGGAAAAGAAGTGTATGCTATCCCTGGTAATATCAATTCTTCAAACAGCAAAGGAACAAATAGGTTAATCAAAAACGGAGCGGTTTTATTAGATTCCGATACAGCTCTGTTTCCAGAAGAAACCACTTTATTCCCTGGTGAAAAAGCGAATCATCTTGCTACAGATTCTTCTCTTGCCGACATTCATAAAGCAGTACTCAATACTATAACAGAAGGAGCTGTTACGTTAGATGATATTTTGCTTAGAATGAATAGTCCGACTGAAACAGTGCTTCAATCTCTTAGCTTTCTTGAAATGATGGGGTATATAAAAAAATACCAACAAACCTATATGATTCAAAACACTTCAGATACCACGCGAAAGTCTCTGGTGTAGAAAATCAGGATACCCTTTTAATTTCATTTTTTCCTGTGTTTTAGAGATTGGATAGGGTAACCTTACAAATCGAAGCTGTAAGGTACTCGTATCAAACAGGACAAATGATAAATCAGGATTATTATCTCGGCTTTGTCCAATACTACCAACATTAATCACATACCTGGATTCGCTTTGCAAATCCAGATCGAGTCCGTATTTCGCATCCTGGTAAAGGATTCTTCTGTCGTTATAACAAAAGACTCCGGGTACATGAGAGTGACCGATAAAGATGACCGGCTTTCGCGTATAAGCAAGATTTTCTATAGCAGCATCATTGTCAAGAACATATTTAAAAGGTCTTTTTTTGTCTAAAAAACTGTGGGTTATTACAAAAAATTTTTCGTTGATCTGAAGAGGAAGGTTTTCCAAAAAACGCAGGTCGTTTTGGGTCAATTGAAGCTTCTGGTCATTGAGTACGTAAACTGCATCTTCGTTGAAATATATCGCCAATGAATCAGTGGTAATCGCTTTGTCGTGGTTGCCATATACGGAAACGAACTGATATCGACGAAGAAAATCCAAGCACATTTTCGGATCAGGTCCATATCCTACTATATCGCCACAGCAGTAAATCTTAGAGATACCAAGGTCAGCGATATAATTAATCGCTACAGTTAACGCCTCCAGATTACCATGAATATCCGATAATATCGCTACTATCATAATGAAAATGTGGCTGAAGAGAAATCGCTCTCTTCAGCCACATCCTCTTTCTCTATTTAATCTCGATCACTGCTCCAACAGCAGCTAATTTATCCTTAATATCGTTGGCTTCCTTCTCACTAATTTTTTCTTTGACAGCTTTAGGAGCAGCGTCAACTAACTCTTTCGCTTCTTTTAAACCTAGCCCGGTAATCTCTCGCACTACTTTAATAACCTGGATTTTTTGAGAGCCGGCATCGGTTATGACGACGTCGAATTCAGTTTTTTCCGCTTGTGCTGCTGCACCACCACCGCCAGCAACCGGAGCAGCCGCCATGGCAACAGGCATTTGTGCAGATACGCCAAACTTTTCTTCTATGGCTTTTACTAAATCTAATAATTCGAGAACAGTCATGCTCTCAATTGCAGTAATAATCTCTTCTTTATTCATTGGTTCCTCCTAATTATTTTTTTCTTTTTGTTCTTTCACAGCTTGTAATGCATACACAATTTTCGCGACCACATTGTTTAGACTGGAAGCGACTTTTGTAACAGGTGATAACACAGCATAAGCCAATCGTTGCTGTAATACCTCTTTAGGTGGTAATGTAGCCAGCATAATGACTTGATCAACCGTTAATAGCCTACCTTCAAAAAAACCGCCTTTAATGGTCGGCTTGTTGTTTTCCCGGTAAAAATCATTGACAGTTTTAGGGCCCATCAATGGATCAACCTGGGAAGTCACAATGCCTGTTTGACCGGAAAAAATGGAATCTGACATCGATCTGTCCAACTCAATACCCGCTAGTTTTGCACTTAAGGCGATCAAGTTGTTCTTCGCAACATATGCTTTAACTTGATTAGCACGCAATTGCTTTCGCAATTTTGTGATATCGGCTGCATTCATCTTTTCAAAGCTGTAAAAAACAAACGACTTTGAATCAGCCCACATCTTTTTTAACTCGTCTACGATCACTCTCTTTTCTTCCTTTGTTAGCAAGGTTGCCCTCCTTTCATAAAAAAATGCCTTCCCAAATCAGGGAAGGCAATCGTATAACTTCGTTGCGATCCCTCAGTGAGCGTTGTTAACTTTATACTACTACGTAGTACTCACTATCTTCGGGAAAAAAACTATTTTGCTGCTTTTACAATCTTCGAAACATTAATCTTAATAGACGGACTCATCGTAAGGGAAAGATAGCATTTCCTTATATATTGTCCTTTTGCAGATGACGGTCTTGCTTTTAAAACCGTATCCACGATCGTATTAATGTTCGCTACCAAATTTTCTTTTGTAAAGTCCACTTTTCCGACTGGTATATGCAAATTGGAAAATTTATCCACACGGTACTCAACTTTTCCAGCTTTCATTTCACCGACAGCTTTGGCTACATCATTGGTCACCGTGCCTAATTTTGGGTTGGGCATAAGACCGCGTGGGCCGAGAACTCGTCCCAGTTTGCCAACTACATCCATGGCGTCCGGTGTGGCGATCGCAACATCAAATCCAAACCAACCGTCTTGAATCTTTTTGGCTAAGTCGTCATTTCCGGCAAAATCAGCGCCCGCTTCTTCCGCTTCCTTTATTTTTTCACCTTTGGCAAATACCAGAACCCTTACTGTTTTACCGGTGCCAGCAGGCAAACCAACCATCCCTCGGATGTTTTGATCGGATTGTTTCGGATCTACTCCGAGAAGGAAGACCATTTCAACTGTTTCGTTAAACTTTGCTGTTTTAATTTTTGGAAGAAGCTCAACGGCTTCGTCAAGTTCATATTCTTTGTCTTCGATTACTTCGTTTGCTTTAAAATACTTTTTGTTTTTCATATTTTCACCCTTATCTACCCTATTTTTCTACTTCAACACCCATGGATCTGGCAGTGCCTAATACCATTGCCGTTGCAGAGTTTTCATCTTCCGTATTCAGGTCTTTCAGCTTCATCTCAGCAATTTTCTTTACTTGTGTTTTTGAGAGTTTGCCTACTTTTTTCTTGTTCGGTTCTCCGGAGGCGGTCTGAAGTTTGAGCTCTTTTTTGATCAATGCGGAAACAGGGGGTGTTTTTAGGATAAAATCAAACGTTCTGTCGGCATACACCGTTATGATAACCGGTATTACCAGTCCAGCCTGATCTTTCGTCCTATCATTGAATTCTTTGACAAACTGCATAATGTTCACACCTTTTTGTCCCAGAGCTGGTCCAACCGGAGGAGCAGGGGTTGCTGCGCCCGCTTGGATTTGAAGTTTAATGTACCCGGTAATTTTTTTTGCCATTATAATCCTCTCTTGCTATTACACCTTATCAATATTAATAAAATCAAGATCAACCGGCATATCCCTTCCAAACATGGTTAATCTGACTTTAGCTTTTTCGGTGTTTTCATTTATCTCCTCAACAACGCCGATCATATCGGTAAAGGGTCCCGATACGATTCGAACTGTATCACCAACAGAAAAGTTTAGATGAGCTCGTGCTTCTTCCTTGCTGATTCGCTTTAACATGACCTTTACTTCATCTAGTGATAACGGGGTTGGTTTGCCAGCTGGTCCGACAAAACCGATCACTTTGGGAGTTTTCCGAACAACCAGCCAAGTCTCATCATCTAGAAGCATTTGTACTAGCACATATCCAGGATATACTTTTTCTTCTACGATATCGCGTTTGCCATTTTTTAGTTTTACTTGGTGATCTTTTGGTATCTCCACCCTGAAAATTCTTTGTTCGAATCCAAGTGCCTTGACTCTCTGTAATAGATGTTTTTTCACATCTTCTTCAGATCCGGAATAAGTATTGATTAAATACCATTCCATTTTGTAAGACTGTATTACAGAAGCCATTTTTTTTCCTTTACCTGCTTTTTTTTAGGGATTAGCGAATTGAAGGAAGCTTTGTAGTCCTTTGACAAAGGCTCCATCGGCCAATCCAATAAACAAACCCCACACAAGAACAAATAACAAGATAACCGAAGTCATTTCAACCAACTCTTTCTTGGTTGACCAAGTTACTTTTTGGGTGAGTTCCACCCAAACTTCTCTCAGAAACTTTTCTATTTTACTTTTTTCTCTCATTTTTTCAAACAGGCCCGGAGGGACTCGAACCCCCAACACTCGGTTTTGGAGACCGATGCTCTACCAGTTGAACTACGGGCCTACTTTGCCTCCTTGTGCTCTGTATGCTTCTTATCAAAAGGGCAGTATTTATTCAGTAAAAGACGATCAGTGGTATTCTTTTTGTTCTTTTTAGTGGTGTAATTCCTATTTTTGCATACGGTACATTCAAGAGTGATGATCTCTCTGTTTTTGCTTTTAGCCATTTATACTTCAGCCCCACTATTCTATGATTTTAGTGACTACACCGGCACCGATAGTACGACCGCCTTCGCGGATGGCGAAACGCAGGTTGTCATCAATGGCAACAGGGTAGATCAACGTAACATTCATTTTGATCTTATCACCGGGCATGGCCATTTCCACCCCTTCAGGCAGCTTAATCTCACCGGTCACGTCGGTGGTCCTGAGGTAGAACTGGGGACGGTATCCGGATACGAAAGCTTTATGGCGGCCACCCTCTTCTTTGGAGAGAATGTACACTTCACACTCAAATTTGGTGTGAGGATGAATGCTGCCTGGTTTGGCAACTACCTGCCCACGGGACACTTCATCGTGTTCGACGCCACGCAGTAACAGACCGACGTTGTCACCGGCTTCGCCGCGGTCAAGAATCTTACGGAACATCTCGACACCGGTACAGACGGTTTTGCGTCGCTCTTCGGAGAGACCTAATATCTCTACTTCCTCACCGGTTTTAATCACACCACGCTCGATACGGCCCGTGACGACGGTACCGCGACCGGTGATGGTGAAAACGTCCTCGACAGGCATCAAGAAGGGTTTGTCGATCGGGCGTTCCGGTAGGGGAATGTAGGAGTCAACCGCATCCATCAACTCCCAGATACAGGCAGTGGCAGGGTTGTTGCGGGAAAGGTCGCCTTCGGCTTCCATGGCTTTCAGGGCAGAACCGCGGATAACCGGCACTTCTTTACCTGGGAATCCTTCTTTGGTTAACAGGTCGCGCACTTCTTCCTCAACCAGATCAATCAACTCAGGGTCGTCCACCATGTCCACTTTGTTCAGGAAGATAATCAGTCGGGGTACGTTGACCTGACGGGCTAGAATCAAGTGCTCCCTGGTCTGGGGCATCGGTCCGTCCACAGCAGAGACAACGAGAATCGCACCGTCCATCTGGGCGGCACCGGTAATCATGTTCTTGATGTAGTCGGCATGACCCGGACAGTCGATATGGGCATAATGCCTGTTCTCGGTTTCATACTCGGCATGGTGTACATTAATCGTCACGCCACGGGCTTTTTCTTCCGGAGCGTTATCAATCTCGTCATATTTTTTCGCAACCGTTTTGCCGAGGGTCGCCAAGGTCTTGGTGATCGCTGCGGTCAAAGTCGTTTTGCCATGGTCAATATGACCGATAGTACCAACGTTCACGTGAGGTTTCGTTCGTTCAAACTTTTGCTTCGCCATTATTTCTTCCTCCTTTGATTTCACTAAGATAGGCGTCCGGTATTCGTTCATAAGAATGAAATTCCATGGAATAACTGCCTCTTCCTTGTGTTATGGAACGCAAATCAGTCGCAAATCCAAACATATATTTCAATGGAACATGGGCAGTTACGATCTGCGTGATGCCAACCGCTTCCATCTTGAGAACCTTCCCTCTCTTGGAGCTGATCAGCGATATGGAATCACCCAAATAACTCTCTGGGACAATGATAGTAATCTTCATAATAGGCTCAAGCAGAATAGGTAATGCTTTCTCCATTGCATGATGGAATGCTTTTGCGGCAGCAAGTCTGAATGCGATTTCGGAAGAGTCGACAGCGTGGAACGAGCCATCGGTTACGGCAACACCTACGTTAATGACTTCGTAACCGGCGACACATCCGCTTTCCAGGGCATATTTCACGCCTGTTTCTATTGCCGGAATATACTCTTTCGGAATCACTCCCTGCCTGATTTTATTCTCAAATGTAAAACGTTGTCCGTCGTGAAGAGGAAATACCTCCAGAATGACATGACCGTACTGACCATGTCCTCCGGACTGTTTGATATGCTTCCCTTCCCCAGTAGCAGACTGTAAAATGGTCTCTTTATAGGAAACATCAGGTTTTCCGACATTGACCTGGATGTTAAATTCTCGTTGTAATCTGTCAACTATGATCTCAAGATGCAACTCACCCATTCCTGAGATAACAACTTGATCCGTTTCTTCGTCATAACGATATCGGAAGGTCGGATCTTCCATCAGAAACTTGGAGAGGGCATTGATTAGTTTGTCCTGATCTTGTTTTGTTTTTGGCTCCACTACGGAGGACACAACCGGTTCGGGGAAGGATATCGTTTCAAATACGATAGGATTTTCTTTGTTACATAACGTATCACCGGTATAGCTTTTCTTTAAACCGACCAAACCGGCGATATCACCGGCTGAAATCTCGTCGATATCTTCTCTCTGATTGGAGTGAAGACGAATAATCCTGGATATCCTCTCCTGGGTATTAGTGGAAGCGTTAGTCACATAACTTCCTGATTTGATAACGCCTGAATACACTCGAGTAAATGCCAATGCACCGATATAAGGGTCGGTAGCAATTTTAAATACAAGCGCGCCAAGAGGCTCGTCCGGATTCGCGTTATGTACTTCTTTTTCGTTGGTGTTCAAATTCGTACATTCCACAGGAGGAATATCTAAAGGGGAAGGCAAAAAGTCGCAAATACCATCTAACAAAGGCTGTATGCCTTTATTTTTAAAAGAGGAACCGCAGTATACTGGGAAGAAAAGGCACTCATGGCATCCTTTTCGAATGACATCTACTAATTCTTCATTGGTAATAGTGGTACCTTCTAAGTATTTTTCGAGAAGGGAATCATCCACTTCGGAAGCTTGTTCAATCATCTCGTTTCTATAAAATGTCGCTACGTCTTTCATGTTTTCAGGGATATCAGCGATAGTGAATTCACCCGAATCAGCATCGCCATATCTGTATGCTTTCATCGTAAGTAAATCTATCATGCCTTCCAATGCGTTTTCCTTGCCAATGGGAAGCTGCATGATAATCGGCTTGGCACCTAACTTTTCTTTGATGTCATGAATCACTCTGTCAAAATCGGCACCCATGCGGTCTAGTTTGTTGATATAAACCAATCTCGGTACTTTATACTTGTCAGCTTGACGCCAAACAGTTTCGGATTGGGGCTGTACTCCGCCCACTGAACAAAAAATAACGATCGCACCGTCCAAAACTCGTAATGAGCGCTCAACTTCGACAGTAAAATCAACATGACCCGGTGTGTCAATAATATTGATATCTTTATTTTTCCATTGACAGGAAATAACGGCAGAAGTAATCGTAATACCTCGCTCTTTTTCCTGAATCATCCAGTCCGTAGTTGTATTGCCATCATCCACATTCCCCATGCGATGAATGGTACCGGTGTAGTAGAGAATTCTCTCTGTTGTAGTGGTTTTGCCAGCATCAATATGGGCAATAATCCCAATATTCCGAATCTTGCGGATCTGGGATACCACTTCCGGTCTCATCTGTTGTAAAGACTGGTAAAGGCTCATGTTTATCTTTCTTTGTTTACCATTTCAGATGAGAGAAAGCCTTATTGGCTTCTGCCATCCTATGAGTTTCTTCTCGTTTTTTATAGGCATCGCCCGTTTTATTGACTGCATCTACCAATTGAGTAGTGAGCTTTTCAATCATTGGTTTACCTTTTGCTTTTCTTGCAGCGGTGATAATCCACTTGATAGCAATGGAAATTCCTTTGTTGGCTGGAACCTCTGTAGGAATCTGATAGGTAGCGCCACCGATTCGACGAGGGCGTACTTCAATTAAAGGTCTACATCGATCGGTAGCTGTTTCCAGTACTTCCAACGGCTTGATCTTGAGTTTTCCTGAAGCCATTTCTAGGGAAGAGTAAAGGATATTCATCGCTCGGTCTTTTTTGCCTTCTTTTAGAAGCTTACCGATATATTGAGTAATCAATGTACTTCCGTAAACAGGATCCGGTTGAGGCATACGTTTGTTAACTAATTTTTTTCTGGGCATGGTTTATTTCTTCGCTCCTTCTTTAGGTCTCTTGGATCCATATTTAGATCGCCCCTGTCTTCTGTTCTGTGTTCCTTCTGCGTCTAAAATACCACGAATGATGTGGTAGCGAACACCAGGCAAATCTTTTACACGACCTCCTCTGATGAGCACTACAGAGTGTTCTTGCAAATTATGTCCAATCCCTGGAATGTAAGCCATTACTTCAAAGCCATTCACTAATCTGACTTTGGCTATTTTCCGTAACGCAGAGTTTGGTTTCTTGGGTGTCATGGTTCTGACAATGGTGCAAACTCCTCTTTTTTGCGGATTACCGTCCAAGGCACGAGTTTTCGATTTACGTTTTACCAATTTTCTTGGCTTCCTGACCAATTGATTAATAGTTGGCATTGCTCACCTCATATCATCCCTTCAAAATAAATTTTTCCATTATTCTACTAAAATCTAAAAAAGCACAATGATTGAGTTTACTAAAAAACTATTTCACTGTCAAATTAAAATCGATTTTTTATTTCCCCTTTATTCATGAAAAATTCCTTCTATCTCGTCTTCCTTTTTGCTGACAACAAATAGATTCTGGTTGTCGATACTTAAGGCTTTTTTATACTGACGAAGCCCAGTGCCAGCCGGAATCGGATGTCCGACTATCACTGCCTCTTTCAATCCTTCCAAGTAGTCCTTTTTTTCTTTGATGGCTGCGTCTGCCAAAATTTTAGTTGTTTCTTGGAAGGAAGCTGCAGATAAGAAACTCTCGGAAATAGTGGCAGCTTTGGTTAAACGAAGAAGCAACGGTTCATAGGAAGCAACGGCACGATCCATTGCCAATAGCTGACGATTTTTTTCGTCTACTTGATTCTTTTCGATGATCTCGCCCGGGAGAAATTCACTGTCACCCGACTCTTTAATTTTCACTCGTTTTAAGAGCTGTTTTACTATGATTTCCGTATGTTTGTCATTAATATCGACACCTTGGGATTTGTACACTTTTTGAATTTCTGAGATCAGATATTGCTCCGTATCGCGTTGCCCTCTTGTTTTTAACAAGATATGCGGGTTCAAGGAGCCTTGTGTAACTTGATCGCCGATATTCACATGGTCGCTGTCCTTAAACAGCACAGCATGTGAATAAGGTACCTCGTATTCGGCTTGATGCTCCGGACCGCCATCAATTTTTAGCATAACAAAGGTTTTTTCGTGATGAACATGGATTGTACCGCTAATTTCCGCAATCACGGCTTCTCCCTTTGGTTTTCTTGCTTCAAATATTTCTTCTACACGAGGAAGACCGCCGGTAATATCAGCTCCCGAAACACCACCTGAGTGGAAAGTTCTTAAGGTTAGCTGTGTACCGGGCTCACCTATAGATTGAGCAGCGATCACACCAACCGCTTCCCCGACCAATACTTCTCTGCCTGTAGCCAGATCTTTTCCATAACATCGTGCACATACGCCATTTTCCGATAGGCAGGAAAGGGGGGAGCGTATTTTAACTTTTTTAATACCTGCTTTCACGATTTTTTCAGCCACTGCCGCTGTGATGATGATATTCGCTTTTGCCAGGAGTTTCTTTTTGTCATCTCGGATATCTTCCGAAGGAAAACGCCCGATAATCCTGTCCTCTAATCTTTCAATCACATTTCCTTCGTCGACAATCTCGCAAACCTCGACACCTTCTACCTGTCTATACACTTTAAACTGATCAATTCCCAACTCGTCAATTTTATCAGCGATATCAGGTGTGATAAATTCGCCTTTCTTGATGATTTCGACTCCGGTTAACGGATCCGTGAGAGTTTCATCTGCGATCAAACCAATGATTTGTGATGACAAAGGTTTATCGATTTTACCGGCTATCACTTTTCTTCGTTTGAGACTATGTTCACAATCTTCTTCATGGATGACAACAGAGTGTGCGACGTCTACCAAACGCCTAGTCAAATAACCGGAATCGGATGTCTTCAAGGCGGTGTCAGCTTGTCCTTTTCTGGCACCATGGGTGGATATAAAGTACTCAAGCACGGTTAACCCGCTTCTCAAATTGTTTTTAATTGGATATTCGATCGTTTTACCCGTTGGATCCTGCATTAAGCCTCTGATTCCTACCATCTGACTGACTTGAGCTGGATTACCACGAGCACCAGAGATAGCCATCATATGTAATGGATTGCGTTTGTCAAAGTTTTTAAAGGCTTCTTTTCGGATCAAATTCGTAGTGTCGGTCCATGTTTTTACCACTTTCTGATGGCGTTCGTTTTCAGATAAAAGGCCATTATGGAATGATTCATTCATTAATTTCACCGTTTTATCTGCTTCGTTGATCAAGGCTGATAGGTTGGTAGGCTGGATCATATCATCGATACCGATCGTAATACCGGGCTTGGTGGCATATTCAAAACCAAGCTTCTTGATCTCTTCAATAATTTTTGCGGTGATATCACTACCAAATTTATCAAAGCAATCTTTAATGTAGATTTTTAAGCTTTTGGATGAGATGGTCTCATTCAGATATTCCAACTCGTTCGGGTCTCTTTTCATATCGATGAATAACCTTTTCAACTGTGTATTGAAAATGATTTTTCCAATCGTGGTAACGAATGGTTTTTGGTTGTTGTGGTAGACCCTTACTTTGTCGTGAATCGCTACTTTGCCTTGATGATAAGCAATTTTTGCCTCTTCAAGACTGTGAAACAACAATAACTTTTCTTCATTTTGCACTTCATTGATATCCAATGTCAAATAGTACACACCAAGAACAATATCCTGAATCGGTGCCATGATCGGAAGTCCGTTTTGCGGTGACATAATATTGCGGGAGGAGAGCATCAGCGTCTCTGTTTCAATGATAGAAGGAACAGACAACGGAACGTGGACTGCCATCTGATCGCCATCGAAGTCTGCGTTAAAAGGCGGGCAAACCAAGGGAGGTATCTGAATGGCTTTGCCTTCGCATAGCGTTACATAAAAACCTTCCACGCCCAGTCTATGCAGAGTTGGCGCACGATTCAGCAATACGGGATGAGCCTTGATTACTTCATCCAGAACAGACCAGATTGCAGAATCAAATTTCTCGATTTTCAGTTTCGCAGAACGTAAACTTTGTGCAATTCCTTTGCTGACGAGTCTTTCCATCACAAATGGCTTAAACAGCTCCAAAACCATCTCTTTTGGTAAACCACATTGATCGATATTTAACTCCGGATTCACCACAATAACGGAACGTCCGGAATAATCAACGCGTTTTCCAAGAAGGTTCTGTCTGAAGCGACCCTCTTTTCCTTTCAGGATATCGCTCAACGAGCGTAAGGGTCGATTCCCTGTGCCTAAAATGGGTCGGGTACGTTTGCTGTTGTCAAACAAAGCGTCCACTGCCTCTTGAAGCATTCTTTTCTCGTTTTGCACCATAATTTCAGGAGCATTGACTTCAATTAATTTGCGTAAACGGTTGTTTCGGTTGATGACACGCTGATAAAGCGTGTTTAGATCTGAAGTGGCAAACCGACCGCCCTCTAATTGCAACAAAGGCCGCAAATCAGGCGGAATAACTGGTATGGTGCCCATAACCATATCGGCAGGTTTCCGTTCGTTGATTAAAAAAGATTGAACAGCGCTTAATCTTTTAGAGAGTTTGCTTTTTTTCTGAAAAGAAGAGGTGGAAAGACTCTGTTTTAATTCGTCATAGAGTTTTTGCAAATCAAGGTTTTCAATTAGCTCCTGAATGGCCTCCGCTCCTTTTTTCGCTACAAAATTGAAGCCTTGGTCTTTTAAATCTCTGTATTCATCATCACGCAATGTCTCTCCGACCTTTTTCTCGGAATCGCCGGAACTGATAACAACATATTTTACAAAGTACACAATTTCCTGGAGGGTTTTTGATGTGATATCCAACAATAGCGAAATAAAAGGAACCGTTTTTAGATACCAGATATGAACGATAGGCGCAGCCAGCTCAATATGCCCCATACGCTCTCTTCTGACTTTTGAAGAGGTAATTTCCACGCCACATCTGTCACAAATCACGCCTTCATATCGTTGTCCTTTGTATTTCCCGCAACGGCATTCATAATTCTTGGTCGGTCCAAAAATTTTCTCGCAGAATAGACCTTCCGGCTCAGGCTTGTAATTCCTGTAGCTGATGGTTTCGGCTTTTTTTACTTCGCCATGACTCCATCCTTTTATCTCCATTGATGAAGCTAAATGAATCGATATGGCTTCGTAATCGTCAAGATTTAAAATTTCATTTTTGTTCAATTTTATCCCCCCTGGATAAAATGCTATCCTTCTTTTTCTTTGTTCTCTTTTTCAAGTTTTGCTTGCTCAACCACTGTTTTTACGATTTTTGGCGGTGCTTCTTCATAGTGAGAAAAAACCATCTCATAGAATCCTCTGGCGGCAGTGATAGAACTGATATCTGTGATGTACCTACCCAGCTCGTTCAACGGAGCTTGAGCATTAATGATCTGCCAGCCTTCCAATGGTTCAACACCTAGCACACGACCTCTTTTTGTATTCAAATCATCAATCACTGCTCCCATATATGCTTCAGGAGCTGTAATTTTTAAGTTCATGATCGGTTCGAGCAGAATACTCTCTCCCTCAACCAACGCTTTTTTTATGGCTAACGAACCGGCAATCTTGAAAGCGATTTCTGAAGAATCCACCGGATGATATGAACCATCGTACACAGTCACTTTTAAATCCACGACCTTATACCCGGCAAGAACGCCTTCGAGCATAGCCTCGATCACGCCTTTTTCTACGGCAGGAATGTACTGCTTTGGAATCGCACCGCCGAAAATTTTATTCTCGAACTGATACCCCTCTCCTCGAGCTAAAGGTCCGACTTCCAGCCAACAATGACCGAACTGTCCATGCCCTCCTGACTGTTTTTTATGCTTACCTTCCACTTTAACGCTTTTTCGAATGGTTTCCTTGTAGGGAATATCCGGTGGAATCAACTCAATGCTGACTCCGAATTTCCGTTTCAGTTTCTCTGAAATCACTTGCAGATGGGTATCTCCCATTGCATAAATCAATGTTTGTTTGATATCGTCATCCCGCAATATTTTGATACTGGGGTCATCTTCCTGGATCTTGGGTAATACGGAGCTTAATTTGTCCTCGTCAGTTTTGTTTTTTGCTATCAAAGCCATTCTTGCGTTTGGAATCGGAAAAGATATCCATTTGAATTTTATCTTTTTTTCCGGAGAAGCGAGAGTGTCGCCCGTTTTTGAGAATAGAAGCTTCGTTATGATACCGATATCGCCGGCCTGAATGGATTCGACGTTTTCTTGAATTTTTCCTGACAATAGAGCAATCTGACCTATTTTTTCGTCTTTTTCTTGGTTCACATTCACAATCTCGCTAGCTGAGCTGATAGCACCCGAATACACCCTTATCATCGAGATTCTTCCAACATAAGGATCGGTCATTGTTTTGAAAATAAGAGCACTGATCGGCTTGGTGCTGTCAACTGGAATCATGATATCCTTATCTGTACTATCTACCGCAGGATACTCTTTGATATCTGCCGGAGAAGGGAGATGGTTTTTAATAAAATCTAGGATGGATTTTGATCCGATGTTGGTAAACCCGGAACAGGCCAGAACAGGAAACACTTTCCTGGCTTGAAGCGCCTTTTTAAAGCACTGCAATACTTGTTCCTGAGTTAAGGTCTCGCCGCCTAGATACTTTTCAAGTAATTCATCGTCAACTTCGACAACGACTTCAACGAATTCGTTATATAGATCTTCAACCTGTTGCTGCATCTCTACCGGAATATCACTCACTGCATTATTGTCTTTGATGTACTTCTTTTGAAGGATGTCGATCACGCCGGTAAACACTTTATTTTGGAAGTACGGCCAGGTAACCGCTAAATATTTGCTGCCGAATTGGTCACGAATTTGGTTGTACACTTCTTCAAAATTCACATTCTCTCTGTCAAGCTTATTCACAATCACGGCGGTAGGAAGAGAAAATTCTTCCGAAGCTTTCACCATTTTCTCTGTTCCAGCTTGGATACCTGCCATCGCATCCACTAACAGAATAGCGCTATCGGCGACTCGCAGGGCAGATCTTACCTCCCCTACAAAATCAAAATAACCGGGTGTGTCGAGAAAATTCAACTTTGTTCCTTCGTATTCAATGGGTACTAAGCTTAGGTTGATACTGATCTGTCTTTTTACCTCCTCTGGCTCAAAGTCAGACAGGGTATTTCCATCCACGATCTTACCGACACGGTCAATTTTCTTAGTAGTAAACGCAATGGACTCCAACAACGATGTTTTTCCGGATCCACCGTGCGATACTAAGGCAATATTACGGATATTGGTTGCATCATAAATCTTCATTCACTACCTCCGGTGTGTTTTCTTTGAATGGATTCAAGTCCAGGCTCTCTTCCATGGCGGTATATTGCTCCTGGTCAGTCTCCAGTTTGATACCCAAGCCCTTTAGTTCATTGATGATGACTCGGAATGATTCCGGATTATTGCTGGAAGGAATTAATCTTCTTGTGCAGATCGCTTCATAAGCAACCAAACGTCCATCCGTATCATCCGATTTCACTGTAAGCATCTCTTGCAATGTGTAGGCAGCACCATACGCTTCCAGTGCCCAAACCTCCATCTCTCCAAATCGTTGGCCTCCGAATTGAGCTTTTCCACCTAAAGGCTGCTGGGTAATCAAAGCATAAGGTCCGGTCGATCTGGCATGAATTTTATCTTCCACCATGTGGTTTAACTTCATGATATAGGCATATCCCACAGTAATATCATTGTAGAATGGTTCTCCGGTATACCCATCAAACAGCTTACGTTTTCCGAAAGAATAGATCTTGTGCTCTTCTAATTTCTGCATAAGCTCTTCCGGCGTAATACCTGAAAACGGTGGGTTCACTGCGTAGGCGCTCTCATGGGAAGCGATTGATCCCAGCAAGCATTCCATGATCTGCCCCACATTCATTCGAGAAGGCACACCTAGCGAATTTAATACGATATCTACCGGGGTGCCATCTTCCAGGAAGGGCATATCTTGGACAGGCAGAATGCGAGAGATAACGCCTTTGTTCCCGTGTCTTCCTGACAATTTGTCACCGACTTGAATTTTCCTTTTTTGACCGATATAGACCTTGACAGTTTTGTTCACCCCGATCGGTAAATTTTCTTCATCTTCTCTGGAAAGCACTTGCACGCCTATCACCGTTCCCCGTTCACCGGGTTCAACCCGTAGCGAAGAATCTTTCACGTCTTGGCCCTTTTTGTCGAACATAGCTCTCCACAGTTTCATCTCGGGAGTAAATTCACTCTCGGCTTTCGGTGTTATTTTCCCGACGAGAATATCGTTAGGACCTACTTCTGTACCAATTCGAATGATACCGTTTTCATCTAAATTTCGTAGCTGTTCTTCGGGAACATTCGGAATATCCCTTGTTACTTCTTCGGGTCCTACCTTAGTATCCCTGACCAGCACTTTGTACTCGGTGATATGCAACGATGTCAAGACATCATTCTCGACAATCCGTTCCGATAAGACGATAGCGTCCTGATAATTATATCCTCTCCACGGAATGTAAGCGACAAGTAGATTACGACCAAGCGCTAATCTTCCTCTGTCGCAAGAACCTCCGTCCATAATGACTTGATTTTTCTTCACGATTTCACCGGCTCGAACGATCGGACGTTTATTCATCACGGTATCTTGATTGGTCCGTTTAAATTTGTCGATCTGGAATTCTTTCTCTTTGCCGATCATAACCTCATCAATACCATTTTCAAGCAGGGAAGCCAATAACTCCTGAGTAATAGCCTCGTCCTTTTTTGCAATGGATTTGCCATCTACTGTGATATCGTTCGCAAGAGACACAGGATGGAGTAATTTCTTGTTGAGTATAAAGATTTCACTGGATTTGAGTTTTTCTGGTTTTATCAGAGTGATGGATTGTAGAGTTTTTGAGTTGATCAATTGCATGGTATAAGGTGTAATCAGCTGACCATAAGGCAAATCATCATAATAAGGCTTTGTATCAAGCAGTAATCGATCTTGCGGAAGATTTTCTTTTCTGATGATCCTGGTAATGGAGACTGATTCGTGGGCTATGGATTGGTCTGCCTGTAATACGGCAACATCGGGAATCTTGGCAGTAAAAAACCGATTCAATAAGGTTTCGGTAATCTTTTTTCCTGACTCAGCTAACACTTTCCCATTCGGTAGCACTACTTTCTCTGCCAGTTCTTTGTCGATAAGCGATTCATTTTTATCGTGTACCACCAATTCTGCTAATTCGATAATTTCCAAATCTTCCTGCTTGGTGTGGTTGATCTTCTTGATGCCAGCTTTGAAGAGCTCATTCATCATCACGCCGGTTATCAACTCTCCGACTTGAGCTATATTGGGAATGACTTGTCCCAAATAATCATTTTTTACATTTTTGTTAAACGAACCGATTTTGACAGTTTCAGTACCATATGCGGGGGATGAAACTACCATTTTGCAAGAATCAACATACCCGATTACCCCGTCTTCTGATATCGTCATGGCAGCACCGCTATCTACGGCGACTTGCTGCTCCATACCGGTACCGGCATAGGCAATTTCAGGTTGGATCAACGGAACAGCTTGATGTTGCATATTGCATCCCATCAAAGCACGGTTTGCATCGTCATGCTCGAGGAACGGTATCAAGCTGGCAGATGCAGAGAAAACTTGCAAAGGCGATACATCAATAAACTGAACCTTTTCTTTCGGTACCTCAAGCACATCACCATGGAAAAGAACGACACAGGTGTCGCTCGTAATATTGCCTTCGTCATCGACAGGGGTGTTTGCTTGGGCGATATGGTAGATTTCTTCATCATCTGCTGTCAATTCCACAATTTCACCCGTGAGTTTTGAGTTCACTACTTTAATATAGGGCGTGACAATAAATCCCTGCTGGTTGATTCGAGCATAGACAGTCAAAGAGTTGATAAGTCCGACGTTTTCTCCCTCTGGTGTTTCTATGGGACATATTCTCCCGTAGTGGGAATGATGCACATCTCTTACCTCTGCGCCGGCTCTTTCTCTATGTAATCCGCCAGGTCCTAATGAAGAGATCCTTCTTTTGTGGGTGAGAGAAGCCAATGGATTGGTCTCCTCCATAAATTGACTAAGCTGGCCCAAACTAAAAAATTCATTGATACTAGCCAACAAAGGTCTTGGGTTGATCACGCTTTGAACGGATATTTCCTCTTCCGGAGTGATAGAAATCCTCTCGTGCATGTTTTTTGTAACGCGCAGTAATCCAATTCTCATACTATTTTTCAACAGCTCGCCGACCAAACGCACTCTTTTATTGCCAAGGTGATCTCGGTTGTCCTGAGATCCTTCTTGTTGTTCGATCTTTGTAAAATACTGAACTATCTGTACGATATCTTCCCATGTGACAGTTCGGGAGGCTGAATTCAGACCGAGTTTTTTGTTCATCTTGTAACGTCCCACTTCACCAAGATCGTTACGTTTGGAGTCCGTTAAGACCATTTTGAATTGGATATCGGCGTTCTCGGACGTATACCTTTCGCCTGGTCTGAGTTTAACAAAAATCAGCTTTCTGGCGTCTTCCATTGTTTTGATGTCGTCTTTTTCTAAAGTAATTTTAACATTCTCAGGTAAGCCTTTGTCAATAATTTTGACTTTATTGAGTGGTAGTTTCGAAATCATCGCAACATCTTTGGCGGTAAGTGCCGTACCACGTATGATCAGGTCTTCTCCGGTTTCATAGTCATAGATGGTTTCTGCCAATACTTTACCGGTAGCATGCAAAAAGTCTTCCGACTTGGGATCCAGGCTTACGATAGTATCTCTGATAAAAGCTTCCCGGATCTGCTCTTCAGACAGACCATAGGCTTTTAACAAAACGGAAATCAGGATTTTTTTGCTCCGTTTGTCGAGGTGAACATACACCGTACCATCCACATCGGTTTCAAATTCCAACCAGGAGCCCCTGTCAGGAATCACTGTCGCTTTATAGATTGTTTTACCAAAACGATTTAAGTTCTCAGACTCAAAATAGACACCGGGAGATCTCGTTAGTTGTGCTACCACTACTCTTTCCACACCATTGATAATAAAGGAACCAGTGGGAGTCATATAGGGAAACTCGCCAACCATGATCATCTGTTCTTTCATCTCTCCGGTATCGACAAAGGTGATTCGGACTTTCAATCGAAGCTTGCCAGCATAGGTCCTTCCTTTTTCTTTACACTCAACAGGATTTGAGGTTGGTTTCTCGATCTCATAATCGACAAAATCCACCACCGCTTTGCTGGTTTGAACTTGATCTTCACTTTCCCGAAATTCATCCAAAAGGCTTCTGATTCCTTTTTCTACAAACCAATCAAAAGAGTCTTTTTGAATTTCTAATAGGTCAGGAGAGGAGATAACGCGCTTAATTTTGTTTAAATTGTTTATTTTCACTTCTAAACCCACAATAAATCTCCTAAATAAAAAATCAAAGCCATAAAAAAACCATAAATAGTCTTCAACACTCTATTTGCTGCCAAAACCAATATAATAAAAGCACAAAAGGAAATTTTACATCACAATAGGAAAATAATCAATTCATTGACCAGTTTTTTGAAAAAAAAAGTTAATCCAGATGTTGTATTAACTCTGTCAGATCCTCTATATCGATGCGGCTGTCCTTATTAAAGTCGCACTTTTTGTTAAACTCTCTGTCATTTTTCGTGGTACCGAATTTTTGTAGCAAAACCGTTACATCTCCTTCGTCGATGGAAAGATTGACATCAAGATCGTACGGATTGTCAATGACTTTAAAACCCACGATCAATCGTAAATCAATCAATTCAAATGGAGCGGTTTGATTTTCTGAATTGATGGAGCCAAAACGAACAATTTGAAAAGGTACGGAATCCGCTTTCTTTTTAAAACGAAGTGTCGCAACAAAAATGGTTGCGTCGCCATTGATCGGCTCGTTGAATTTTACTCTGATCTCGCCTATGCTTTTATTGACTTCAATTGTCGCTTTCGCTTTCATCTCTTCGGGTATTTCGGCGTCCACAAACTCTACGTTGTCTGCTTTATAGACGCTATTGTCAAGTCTTACTTTTACAAACACTTCTTTCAGATCAAAAGCGTTAGCAACACTGAATTTCACTTTGTTTTTGGAAGTAGTCACCTCTACATTCTGGTAGGTAGGCTTGTCTCCCCAATAATAAACAGCAGGTTTCCGGGGATTATACTTAAACAGACCGCTTGCGACTATTTCTCTCGAGTCCATATCCTGCAAGTAAGCAAGGATTTGGACTTGATCCCACGCTTTAGTCTGAAGGGCGAATTTCCTGGTTTCACTGTAGATCTCGCCTTCTTTGAGAATCAATCCTCTGCCTGTAGCGCCATAAGGTAAATTCCTCACCACATGTCTTTGGAAGGATTCGTAATTTTGCGTTTCAAAATTCACCCAGTCTTCAATGATCACGGTTACCAGGTTGATTTTTCTTTTTCCGAATGCTTCGTTTGCCCGGACTTTTATATCGTACTGTTTTGGTTCCTTATATCCCTGCAGGTAAATATCGGCAATATAGTTTTTCGATTTGATCGCACTAGAGATAGTATCTTGGTAGTCTACTGCGCCTTTGACCGTAGTAGTACCCCCGAATATAAGGGTAGGATAGGCTTTAATTTTATAAAAATCAAATCTTTGCTGGGTGTCCGAATTAGCTAATGCATCCTGAATATGGTAAGCATTGACGACAAACTCATCGTTGGGAAACTTCGTCAGTTGTGCAGTTTGCAGGTACGCTGTTGCTTTTGGACAATGAGGGCAATAACCAGCTGTAAACTGCTCAATCACTAATGGAGAAGGAGATGGAGTAAAAGGCTCATCCGCTTCAACCTTTTTGGTGTCAATATGGAAAAGAAAGAGGAAAACCATACTAATAGATAGTACTGAAGCTAAGAAACGCTTATTATTCGACTTTCTAACATTAACACACATACTCCACCTCCTAAATACTTACTTTATCTAATCAATTTTCGGATAGGTAATGGTTATAATCTGGGCTTTTGATTCCCAACCCACTTCACAGCCTAATGCTTCCGTAACGAATCGCAACGGAACTACGGTACTGCCTTTCACTATCTGAGCAGGAACATCCAGGGTGACTTGTTTACCATTCACCAATGCAACCTTTGAATTGATGGTAAGCTGTATATTGGTCATACCAAGCTTGTAGGTAACATTTTTAACAAGTTTGGTTTTCGGATCGGTGGTAAAACCGATCTCGGCATTAAGCTGTTCCCCGATAAATCGGAAAGGTACCAATGTCTTGGAGTTCTGAATGAACGGAGCGACATTCATGGTTTTTTCCACACCATTGGTAGTGCCGGTTTTGTTGCCTATTTGCAGGACGACCGTATAGCCGAACCAGAATGAGAGCTCTTTTTTAGTGATGTTGCCGATGGGGTCGGTCGCTTCCACCATCACATTTTGCTTGCCGACTTTTTCCATGTTCAATTCAAAACTGAAAGTACCATCACTCTCTACATAAGCAATTTCACCATTTACCGTGATGGAAGCAGTCGCATCGTCAGTTTTACCTTCGATCTTGATACTTCTGTCCAAAACAACAGAGTCGACAGCAGGCTTAATAATATCAATCGAGGGGGCTACACTGTCAGAAATGATGGTGTACTCTTTTTCCACGAAATTGCCGGCAACGTCTTCTCCTCGGATAAGAACAGTATTTTCACCGGCTTTTAGGTTGACATTCATCGAAAAAGTTCCATCTGCATCATTGACATTGACTTTTGTGCCATTGATAAACACGATTTTGTCATACTGAAGCACATCTTCGCCAAAAAGAACGGTTTTGATTTGAGTCGTTCTTCCCTGAATCTCAAAAACGCTTTTTGTTGTGAGAATTTTCGGTTCGGTCGGATTCTCTATAACTATCTCCGGCTGGACCGTATCCAGTTTGACGATAGCCATCTTTGTTTCTTCTACGCCGAAGGAGTCTTCAGCCCAATAATATAGCTTAGACTCGTACTGCCCAAGATCTAATGGCTGAGGTAGCCCGGAATATTTTATTTTTTGATCGACTTTATTGTCCCAATAGACAAATATAGTCGCTTCCGGATTCGAGCAAGTGAAACCGACTAATGGAGGCTCCACAAACCAATTATCTCGTATTTGTTTGCCACCTGTAATCTGGATAGTCGTTTCGGGAAGAGGGGGAGTGATTTCGAAAGGCTCAGATACGACAGGCTCGGTTTCTTTGCTGGTATAGACAGATAAAGTATAGTCCACTTTGGAGACTTCAGGATTACGAATACCGGCAGCTTTATCAATCACTACCGCGGTCTCTTCTGCTGCGTTGAGCGGTTGAGACAAGAATAACTGCAATGTGGCACCTTCCGAAGTGATTTTGGAGGGATTTTTGCCGTTGATTTGAACAGCGTTGGTATCAATAGAATCCGGGATCTTTGTGGTATCGGGAAAAACAACAGCGATCAAGTCGTTGCTGCTCAGTGCGCCATTGTCACCGATAATCAAAGGAAGCTGATAAGACGCTATGGATTTGGCATTTTTCGGAGCAATGACGACCTCTTTAAGTTCAAGCTTGGATTCGGTGAGATTGACAGCGGTAGTGTACAGATATTCCGCCGCATTCTGAAGCTTGTACCCTAGTTTTATCTCTCCGGATTTGGCTGTGTTGGTAATACCAACCTCTGAACTAAATTTGATGTCAGCGGTATCGCCGGCTTTTAAAGTGCTTGGTGAATAGATGGAGACTTCGAGGTCCTTCACACTAACATTGGATACCGGGCTTTCATTAATGGTAATGAGTGCTTTGTCAAGGGCTTTCGGAATGGTGGTTCCTTCCGGAAATTTTACAAACACTCTGTCGCCGGTATTTAAAGTGGTATTCTCTTCCAAGATGAAAGCAAATGAATACTCTGCCTTCCGATTCACCTTGGCAGGAATGACTTTTAGCAGTGCTCCGCCTTTTTCGATCGTATACTCATTGGAGGCAATATACTCCTTGTCAGCAGAAGTAGCGACTTCCAATGCATAGGTGCCCGGTTTGGCGGGATTGACTACACCGGCTCTGTCGGTAACCTCTATTTCCACTCTACCGCTGTCAGGAATCATGATAGGAGTATTGAAGGTCATCTGGTACTTGCCGTCTTTTAATTTGGATGTGGAAGGTTTGGCAACCAATGGTTTGCCATTGACAAGAATCGCATTCGTCGGGATATCTGTTTTGGACAGAACAGTGCCTGCGGGAAAACGTATCATCAACAAGCCGACGACTTCTTTTAGAAAACCGCCTAACCCAACGTTAAAACCGATTTTATAGTTTGCAACAGTTTTATAGGTAGTCGGTAGGACCGTGACAGTTGGCATCCCTTCAGGTTCACCGATCTTGCTGACGACAATCTCAAACGGTTCCGATTTGGCTGCTGTCGGTTCTGGCTGGGTAGCTACTTTACACTGGTATTTACCGGGTGAGGGTGGATTCGTCACGCCAACGATATCCGGCACCGTAACGACAATATCGCGGTATCCTTCCTTGGAAGGATCGAGCTCGATATGGGAATTAAATTTTAATGAATTCTCTTCGTAATCAATGATAGGCAGTCCCTGACAAGATGAACAGGGAGAAAGACCGATACTCATCGATTCGATAATGCGTTTGAGCTCTTCTTTTCGTTTGTGTTCATCCTCGGGGAGAGGTGGCAAAGTGCACTCTTTCGGCCACCATAGCTTGATCCATTCGTGTACTTTTACTGTTTTCTCAATTGAAAAATGAAACTTGTAAGTGGCAGTGACGCCTACTTTTCTTGGTACAACTTCCATCCAGAAGTTGTTGATTGCTGAAACCGGCCTTGCATAAAAAGCTAGAAATCCAAAACCGATCATCAAAGCAATACTGATGCTCACGCTCTTAAAAAAACCTCTTTTCATTGAATCCCCCTAACAAAATTTCAGTAAGAATCGTAATTAAAATCAGTTAGTTTTACAAAATTCTTACCAGTATTGTAAATCATCACACATCAAATTCAATCATTTCACCAGATAAAAAGATACGGTTTACTTTATTAATTCCCCAAGTATAGGGTATCTCTTCCACTGTTTTTACTTTCATAGAGAGTAGATCAGCCCTATATCCGACCTTGATCATTCCGGTGATGTCATCCAATCCGGCTGCAAAACTGGCGTTTACCGTGACAGCATTAATTGCTTCGTATATAGTCAAACCGAATAGCAGTACGGAAAGTTCCATCATGATTTGTTGTGAATAGCACATGCAGGTGCCTGGATTATAGTCTGTCCCGATTGCAAGGGGTATTCCGGCATCGATAAGCCTTCTGGCGTACTGTTTATCGGTATGTGCCATGGAAAAGGAGGTGCCCGGCAAGATGACAGCTACAGTGTCCGTATCTTGTAATTTCTTTACCTCTTCCGCTACCGGAGTGATCATATGATCTGCTGACACCGCATTGACTCTGGCAGCCAGAGACACTCCACCGATAGAATAAAATTCGTCGGTGTGCAGTTTTGGCTTCAATCCGAGTGCTGCCCCTCTTTCCAAGATTCTTTCACACTCTTCAACGGAAAAAACGTCTTTTTCACAGAAAACGTCTACAAAATCAGCCAATCCTTCTTCTGCGACTTGTGGAAGGGTTTCCTCGATGATCTGCTGCAAATACTTTTCTCGGTTGTACTTAAACAGAGCCGGTATCGCATGTGCTGCCAAATAGGTGGAGCGAATCGGATGGCTAGATTGGTTTTTAAGGGTCTTGATGACACGGAGTTGTTTTAACTCGGTATCAGTTTGTAATCCATACCCGCTTTTCATTTCAATACCAATTGTTCCATACCGTTCCAGATTCCGTAGTCTTGTTTTCGCAAGCGTGAGCAGCTCATCGAAAGACGCATTTTCGGTATTAATGACTGTTTGGTGAATACCATACCCTTTTGAAAGGATATCCAGGTAAGAAGCACCTTGGAGTCTCATCAAGAATTCCTCTTCTCGCGATCCTGCAAAAACAAGATGGGTATGGGGATCGACAAATGCGGGCATAAGAAGGCTTTGCTGCATGTCAATCGCCATATAATGATCCCGCTTGACCGGCATCTGCATTTTGTTTCCAAAACCAGCGATCTTGCCATCCTGAATCAACAGAAAAGCGTCTCGAATGACCTCCAACTTTCCCTGGAGGCTCCCCCGAAGAGGTTTGCCGTTATCGGACACGGCTGCAACCAAACCGGCTATATTATGTAACAGATAAGATACCATCAGATATTAAACCGCACATGCATAATATCGCCATCCTGAAGAATATAGTCCTTTCCTTCCAAGTAGAATACGCCTTTTTCTTTTGCTTCTTTAAATGAAAAATGAGAAGCGTTAAAGTCATCATAATGAACAATTTCTGCTCTGATAAAGCCTTTTTGAATATCCGTATGAATTTTACCAGCGGATTCAAAGGCATTGCTTCCCTTTCGAACTGTCCAGGCACGGACTTCATCCTCTCCGACCGTAAAGAATGTAATTAGTCCCAAGTGTTGATAGATTTGCTGAATCAGAATCTCCAAGGCAGGTTTATCGATCTGGTATGCCCGCAAGAATTCCATATAAGCGTCTTGATCCAGTTCTAAGAGCTCTTTCTCTATCTCTGTTGAGACAGAAAACAGTGGATAATCGGGAAAAGCTAATGCCAGATCATGGATCAGGCTATTGTCTTTGATATCCTTTTCGTCTTGGTTGATCACAAAAAACAGAGGCAATGCAGATAACAATGCGGTATGTTTTAAAAAATCATGCTGCAAGAAAGTCTCTTTATTGACTTTTCCTGCCTGTTCAATAATGGCTAGTAACGCTGTTGCCGAATACACTTCTTTGCTTTTTGATAAGTCTTTTTTATTTTTCTGGATAAACCTTTCTAACACTTCCATATCCTTCAATTTCAAAGAAGTGATAAAGTCTTCAATCTCATGAGCAGGATTCACCGAATCGCCCTCATAAGCGGAAAAAGCCTTCACGATATACACTATCAGGTCTGCGGTTTTTACCTCTTCAAAAAAAGATGGGGTTTCGGTACTCACTGAAAAAAAAGAAAGTTGCGTATAAGTGGTTTTTTTAGGCTTGAAAAAAGAAGATAGCGTCTCTACCCTCTGATCGGGTACAGATACCGAACCAAAAAGTTTTTTGTTCTGCATACTGGTTTTCCCTCGAGAGATAATCGAGAAAAAATCCGCTGTTCGACTCTCTTCTTTTCCAAGAATCACTACTTGCATCGTAGTAATCCGGGTATATGAGAAGGTAGCTTTGCCACTGGTACCCCCACCGCTTCAAAAGCAGCTACTTTTCCTTCTGCCGTTCCTTTGCCGTTTGAGATAATCGCTCCGGCATGACCCATCCTTTTTTCTGGAGGCGCTGTTCTTCCGGCAATAAAAGTAACCACTTTTTTGGTGACATGTTGAGAGATAAAATCTGCTGCTTGTTCCTCAGCTTCTCCACCAATTTCTCCAATCAGAACAATTGACTCCGTGTCAGGATCTTTTTCGAAGAGTGAGAGCACGTCAATAAAATTGGTGCCAATAATCGGATCTCCGCCAATACCGATACAGGTAGACTCTCCGAATCCATTGTTGGTTAATTGATACACCACTTCATAGGTCAAAGTACCTGATTTTGAAACAACACCGACATGACCCGGTTTAAAAATCTGACCGGGCATAATACCAATTTTTGATTTTCCGGGTGAAATCAAACCGGGACAATTGGGACCGATTAGCGTGGTTTTTTTTCCTTGTAAGTACTGATAAACAAAAATCATCTGATTGATTGGAATGCCTTCTGTAATACAAACAACTAGATCCAATTCCGAATCCACTGCTTCGATAATCGCATCCATGGCAAATTTCTCAGGAACATAGATCACAGAGGCATTGGCACCTGTTTTCTTCTTGGCTTCTTCGACAGAATCGAAAACCGGCACCCCTTCGATCGTAGAGCCGCCTTTGCCAGGAGTGACACCGGCTACGATTTTTGTACCGTACTGTAACATCATCTGGGTGTGAAAAGCACCGTCCCTGCCTGTTATTCCTTGAACGATCACCCGGGTATTCTGATCGATTATGATGCTCATAGTTACTTTCCTCCTGCGGTCAATTGAATTGCATGCCGAACTGCCTCGTCCATATCAGAAAATGCAGTAATACCGATGGTTGATAAAATGTTCTTTGCTTCTTTTTCATTGGTTCCGACCAATCGCACAGAAATTGGAATCCTCAGTTGAATGGTGTCCAATGCCATTTTTAAACCATTCGCTATATCATCACACCGAGTAATCCCACCAAAAATATTGATTAAAATCGCTTTTGTTTTTTCATTGCTGTGGATAATTCGCAAAGCATTGACCATTTTCTGAGGATTCGAACTGCCTCCGATATCAAGAAAGTTTGCCGGTTCTCCCCCGTAATGTTTGATAACATCCATCGTTGCCATAGCCAATCCGGCACCATTCACGATACAGGCTATATCCCCCTGAAGAGAGATATAGGTTAAGTTGGCTTCCCTGGCCATGGTTTCCTGTTTTGTTTCCACATTGTTGCCTTCTGTAATAGTTATCAAATCCGGATGAAGGAAAGCTGCATTGTCATCTACAACAAGCTTGGCATCCAAAGCCATCCATGACCCATCCAGTATGGTGAGGGGATTAATCTCTACCAAAGAAGCGTCGAGATCAAAGTAAATGCGAATAAGCTGTCGAAGAAGAGCCTTAAAAGAGTCGTAGGAGGGTGCTTTTTCGATAGAAAGACTCTGAAGCAGTTTTTTATATTGATTTTTTAATTGATAGTCCTTCAATCCGATCAAAAGGTCATAATCAAACCGTAGGATCTTCTCTGGATGTGTTCTGCTAATCTCTTCGATGTCCATTCCTCCTGAGGCGGAAAGAATAAACATGGGTTTTCTCGTGTTCCTGTCCAATGTTACGCTCAAATAGATTTCATTCGTGATCCGAATCACTTGGGAGATCAGAATTTTCGTGACCAAACAATCCTTTATATACATACCATGGATTTTTGAATAATATTCACGTAGTTCAGTTTCGTTATTGGCTACCTTAATACCCCCGGCTTTCCCTCTCCCACCAACCGGTACCTGTGCCTTTAAAACACAAGGATAACCTATTTCTAAGGCATTTTGAACCGCTTCCTCCCATGTGGTTGCCAGTTTTTCCACCGGAGTATGAATACCGAACTGCCGAAAAATGTCTTTTGCTTGATATTCTAAAAATTTCAAATCTCTCCTCCTTCAGAATGATCAGTGAATTAACTCATCTAGTTCATCGTTGTTTAAAATGGTGATACGTTTGATGTCCCATGACGAAAACGGAATGGGATTGATCCCCCCGCCGGACGTAAAAGAACCTTTAAAGCCTGCTTTTTTTAAAAGAACATTGAGCGATTGATTGCCAATGCCAAATGGTATAGACAGAAAATGAACCTTTTTATTTAACGTTGTTTCTATCATCTCCTTTGATCGATTCAAATCGTCTAAAATTCTTGTTTTGTACTGCTCATCGGTCTCAATCGATCCGTCAGGAAGCATCAGGTAGCTGACCAAAGCCGCATGTCGACCGATTTCATCATCTACAAAAAAATGAGAATTAAACGTGTGCGACTCCACGCTGAAGACTCGTGAACTTTGCATCTCATAGATCTCTTTCCATGTCAAATAATCAGGATTACTGTCAATTCGACCGACGATTATAAATAGCATAGCTTGGTATTGATACTTTTTTAAAATCGGATAAGCATACTGATACACTCCCTTCAATCCATCATCGAATGTAATCAGTATCGGTTTATCGGGCAGTTCCGCTTTGCCTTCTA